>ERZ780157.1234-NODE-1234-length-28565-cov-9.774535_pt1 | contig 28565 bp, 24 predicted proteins | sample MGYA00511169_ERZ780157 | MGnify/ENA primary metagenome ERZ780157 (study PRJEB29588, sample SAMEA1965149) | human gut metagenome | biome: human gut; feature: human-associated habitat; material: faeces | place: Denmark | collected 2008/2010 ... | reverse complement strand
GCGCCTGCGTGGACGCCGGCTGGATCTCCGCTGACCATCAGGTCGGCCAGACCGGCAAGACCGTCCATCCCAAGGTCTATGTTGCGCTGGGTATCTCCGGCGCTATCCAGCACAAGGCTGGTATGCAGGATTCCGAGTGCATCATCGCCGTCAACAAGAACGAGACCGCTCCCATCTTCGAGGTTGCCGATTACGGCATCACCGGCGACCTGTTCAAGGTCGTTCCCGAGCTGATCGAGTCCATCAAGGCCGCCAAGGCTGCGAAATAAGAGGTTCCTCCCTCAAAAAACAGGCTGTCCGGTTTGAACAGCCTGTTTTTTACCCCCATAAAGGCGTTTTATGTACCCCATAAACCGCCTTTATGTACCGATTTCCCCCGTTATGCGTCCCCATTTCTTGACCTTTGGGGCTGATTTTGCTATACTAATGTTTTATTGAGCGGAAAGGAGGCGGCGCAATGGACGCCCACGAACTGCACATTCAGCTGGATCCTGCCAAGCGGGCCAGCGACGATATTTATGAGCAGCTCCGCGCCCTCATCACCTCCGGCGCGCTGAAGCCCGGCGACCGGCTGCCCTCGGAGCGGGCCATGATGGCGGAGCTGCAGCGCAGCCGCCCCACCATCCGGGAAGCACTGAAGCGGCTGGAGCAGGGCGGATACGTCACCTCCACCCAAGGTGCCTCCGGCGCGGTGGTGCAGGAGCTAAGCCTTCACGCCGCCGAGGAGCCGCTGAAGGACATGATCCAGCTGAGTCAGGTGTCCCTTTCCGAGCTGAACGAATACCGCCAGAGCAACGACTCCACCATCGCCGCGTGGGCCGCCAAGCGCCGCACCGACGAGGATCTGGCCGATCTGCACCAGTGCGTGGCGGAGGCGGAGGCCTCGCTGAACGACTACGAGCGCTTTATTGAGCTGGACGTCCGCTTCCACAGTCTGCTGGCACGGGCCAGCGCCAATCAGGTGGCCATCATTGTTACGGAGGTGCTGGGCAACGTGGAAAAGGAGACGCTGCGCAGCAAAATGCTGACCCTGACCCCGGAGGGACGGATCGCGCTGGGCCGCCGCATTCTGGATACCCACAGCATCATTCTGGAGGCCATCCGGCAGCAGGACAGCCGGGCCGCCCGCAGCGCCATGCAGACCCACACCAAGGCCGCAGGCCGCGACCTGCAACTGTAAAGGAGGGCGCAGACATGACCTTGCAGCAGCTGAAATACGTATCCATGGTGGAGAAATGCGGCTCCTTCAGCCGGGCCGCCCAAAAGCTGTACGTCTCCCAGCCCAGCATCAGCAATCTGGTGAACGCGCTGGAGGAGGAGCTGGGCATCACCATTTTCACCCGCTCCTCCACCGGCATTGCCATCACCAACGAGGGGCGGGAGCTGCTGAAGCTCAGCAACCGCCTGCTGCGGGACGCCGACTACATCAGCGAGTATTTCCACAGCGACACGGAGCAGGAAAAGCCCTCCTTCTTCCTCAGCAGCCAGCACTACGACTTCGTGGTCAGCGCCTTTGAAGAATTTGTGGGCGGCATCGACGCCGACCGCTATACGCTGGGGCTGAACCAGACCCAGACCGCCGCCGTCATCGAGGACGTGCGCAAGCAGTACAGCGACATGGGCGTGATCTTCCTGTCGGACGTGAACCGCCGCCACATGCTGAAGGTGCTGGAGGACAACAACCTGGAATTCCACAGCGTATCCCGCGCCGCGCCCCACGCCTTTCTGTCGGTGGAGCATCCGCTGGCCAAGCGGGAGAGCGTGACGCCGGAGGAGCTGATGGACTACCCCTGCATTGTCTATGAGCAGGACGGCGACTCCCCCGGCTTCTTCTCGGAGGAGATGATGCTGCCCAATTTCTACCCCCGGAAGGTGGTCTACATCAGCGACCTGTACGTAAGCACGGCGCTGATGCGGGGCTGCAACGCCTACGATATCGGCACCGGCGTGATCTCAAAGCGGCTGTCCCGCGAGGTGGCCTGCGTGCCTATCGCCACCGACGACCGGGTAGATATCGGCTGGATCGGCATTCGGGACAGGGCGCTGCGGCCCATTGAGCGCTCATTTCTGGACTGCATGACCCGGCAGCTCCACGCCGCACAGGGGTAAAGCTTTTTCTTATGGAGCGCCATAGGTTCGCGGTATTTCCCTCCTGACGAAAAATGTGATATGCTGACAGGCAAGAAAACAAAGCTGCCTGTCAGCATTTTTTATGGAGGTGCGTTATGAGCCAGTTGATCCTGAAGCATCCGGATTTTCAGCCGGAGAACGTAAAATTTGACACGGTGGAGGTTCACGCCGGTGAGCCCCGCGATACCTACGGTTCCCTGATCCCGCCCATTTACCAGACCTCTACCTTCTACTTTGCCTCCACCGACGACGCGGTGGAGGCCTGCGGCGACTACGCCGAGAGCTTCGCCTACAGCCGCATCACCAACCCCTCCCTGGACTACATGGAGCAGAAGCTGGCGGCGCTGGAGCACGGCAAGGGCGCGGTGTCCTATGCCTCCGGCATGGGTGCGGTGGCCGGTGCGCTGTTCGCAGCGCTGAAATGCGGCGACCACGTGATCTTCACCAAGGCCAAGTATTCCGGAACCGAGGACATTACCAGCGACTGGCTGCCCCGGTTCGGCATTGAGCACGACTCCTTCCAGGCCGATCATCTGGAGGAGCTGGAGCCCCTTATCAAGCCAAACACCAAGGTCATCTACGTAGAGACCCCCGCCAATCCCACCATGGTGCTGGTGGATCTGGCGGAGGTGGCGAAGATCGCCCACCGCCACGGCGCGAAGGTTTTTGTGGACAATACCTTTGCCACCCCCTACAACACCAATCCGCTGGATCTGGGCGTGGACGTGGTGATCCACAGCCTGACCAAGTACATCGGCGGCCACGGCGACCTGCTGGGCGGCGCGGTGATCTCCAACGATACAGAATTCCTGCGCCAGTGCCGTCTGGGCACGCTGATGCATTTCGGTGCGGTGATGGCGCCCTTTACGGCGTTTCTGGCATGCCGGGGCATGAAAACACTGGGCGTGCGGATGCGGCAGCATAACGAAAACGCCCTGAAGATCGCCCGCTGGCTGGAGGCCGATCCTCGCATCGAGACGGTGCGCTATCCCTTCCTGGAGTCCAATCCCCAGTACGACATTGCCAAAAAGCAGATGCGGGGCGGCGGCGGCATGATCTCCTTCGACGTGAAGGGCGGCCTTGAGGCCGGCAAGAAGTTCATCAACAGCCTGAAGCTGTGCACGCTGGCGGTTTCGCTGGGCGACACGGAGACGCTGGTGGAGCAGGCGGCGGCCATGACCCACACCATGATCCCCAAGGAGGTGCGGGAGGCCGCAGGCATCACCGACGGCATGATCCGCATGTCCGTGGGTCTGGAGGATCCCGACGATATCATCGCCGATCTGGATCAGGCGCTGAGCCGCTGACAAGGAGGGTATCACATGGAATTTTTTGTACAGCAGGCCGTGCTGGACGCGGGCGTGAAGATCATCTTCCCCGTGATCCGGGGCATGGACAACACGGTGGAATCCGATGAGTGGAAGGCCTATCGCACCCGGAAGCTCCATGAGCTCTATGAACAGTACGCGGAGCTGGACGTACACGCTGACCCGGTACTGGAGGGCTTCAACATCCTCCACGACGACACGGGCGTAAAGCGCCGCAAGAACATCCCCGCCAGCGAGAACCTGATCAAGCTTCTGAAAAAGGGACAGGGCGAGATGTTCTACATCAACACGGCGGTGGATATCTACAACCTGCTTTCGCTGGAGAGCAAGCTGGCGCTGGGCGCCCACAACATTGACAAGGTGGACGGCAACGTAACGCTGCGGTTTACCGACGGCACCGAGCGGTTCGTGCCGCTGGGTCAGACGGAGCCTGTGCCGGTAGCGCCCCACGAGTACTGCTACTGCGACGACAGCAACGAGGTGCTGTGCCGCCTTGAGATCCGGCAGGTGAACAAGACGGCGGTGGACGAGACGGCCAAGAACGTGTTCTACATCGTGCAGGGCAACAAGGCGACGCCCGACGAGCTTTTGTGGGACACCGCCCGCAAGCTGATCGCGGACACAGAGAAATACTGCGGCGGCAGCGGTGAGATCGTTGTGCCTAAAGTTTTAACATAAATGCGGGATGAGGGGACTTTTGTCCCCTCATTCTGCTGTTTTCAGGCCGGAAAACAATGGCGTATTGACGAAAAGGGCTTTTTGCACTATAATTCTTTCATATGCACCGCGCATCTGCCTCTGGTTTTTGCGCAAAAAAGGAGGAACCCCCGTGAAACAAATCAAGATCCCCGCCATGCTGCTGGCACTGGCGCTGACGCTGACGGCCTGCGCCGCCGGGCAGAAAACGTTCCAGCGCGGCAGCGTGGAGGGCCGGACGTATACCAGCGAATTTCTGGGCCTGACCTGTACCGCGCCGGAGGAATTCGCCTATCTCAGCGATCAGGAGATCGCGGAAATGAACAGCATTACGCTGGAAAGCGGCGAAGATCTGGCCTCTGCCATGAAGCAGCGGCTGGAGGACGGCGGACAGGTGCAGGACATGTATCTGATGACCGAGGACGCGCTCCACCGGGTCGGCATCACCGTGGACAAGGTGACAGACGGCAAGACCGCCGTGGACATGGCAGCCTTTATTGAAAACGGCATCGCCCAGGCGGAGGAATACTACGCCGCCATCGAGGGCATGACGGACGTGGGCGCCGCCGCCCAGACCACGAAATTCCTTGGCGGCGAGTATGACAGCATCCTGACCACCGCCACCTACAACGGCTTCCCCACCCAGTCGCTGCAGGTCTGTATCCCGCTGGAGCAGTACATCTGCGTCGTCACCTTCACCAGCTATGTGGAGGATCGCACCGACGAGATGATGGGCTTTTTCAGCACCATCGCCGCAAGTAAATAACGCACGCAAAAGGGACTGCTTCGGCAGTCCCTTTTTGCGAAAAAAGCGCCCTGCGGAGAAATTCACCGTTGACCACCGCGCCCCTTTACGATACACTGGTCTTACAGGGTTTCCCAATTTTGTGATTCAGGAGGAGAGTCGATGGAAAATTTACTTCCCGCATTGATCCTGCCGCTGGTGATCGCGCTGATGGTATGGCTGGGGCTCCGCAGCCGGAAGAGCGCCATCGCGGGCTACGAGGATGACAAGCAGCGCTACACCGCCACTGCCACCATGACCGTGACCGATATCAGACAGGAGGACGTGGAGCGCTGGGAGGAGCAGGAGGACGGCACCAGCCGCCTGATGCGATATGTGGTCTATCTGCCCACCTATGAGTACACGGTGGACGGCAAGACCTACACCTATTCCAGTCGTCAGGACTGGGGCAGTCCCAAGGGCGTGGGACGGCAGAAAACGGGGTGGTACGACCCCAAAAGGCCCGACCTGATCCGGGAGGATAAGCCCAGAAAGCCGCTGCTGGGCGGCGGGATCTTCTTCCTGTTCGCGGCTATCTGCCTGTTGGCGGAGATCCTGGTGATCCGGGATATGATTATCTGGGGACTTTAACTTATGGCAAAAAAGCACCGTGGACATTGTCCACGGTGCTTTTTTATTCTTCCGTATACCGGCGGAGGACGTGCTCGCTGGTCAGCACCAGATCGTGGGGGATCACCGCCCGGTCGCCGGGATGGCAGTCCAGTCCTGTCACGTCCACCATGGTATGGGTCAGGCCCGGCGGCGCGATCACCGGAGCCTCCGCCCCGTGGAGGAGGACGTATTTCCGCCGCTGCTTCCAGAAGGCCCGCAAGCCGCGGTCACGGTAGGTGAACGCGCCGTCGGAAGTGCCTGCCGCCAGAACGGCCACCTCGGTATCCCGCCGCAGCAGCGTGTCGCCGTAGCCCACGCGGTCGCCTTTTTTCAGGCGACGCACGGTGCAGACCTCCGCCTCCAGCACGGCGGCCTTCTTCTTGGACATGGCTCGCCGCACGATGTCGCCGATTTTGCCCACTCTGCAAAGCCCGAGTTTTTTCGCATCCGGCGTTCTGCCCAGCAGGCCAGAGCCGATGCGCACCGCATCCAGCCGGTATTGGGGTACGTCCGCCGTGCGGGTGGCGGCGATGTGCCGCAGCCCCACGGGATAGCCGTCCAGCTCCAGCAGCACCCGGCTGAACCGGGCAAACTGCTCCGGCGCGGCGGCAGCGCCCCGGAAGTGGGAGAAGATTCCCTGCACCCGCAGGTTGTCCAGCGCGAATACCCGCTTCATCTCCTCCGTCTGCTCCGGCAGAAAGCCGAAGCGGCCAAAGCCGGAATCCACCGCCAGATGCACCCGCGCATCCATGTGCAGCGCGTCGATGGCCTGGGCCTGAGCCAGACTCTCCACCGACAGAATGACCCGCCGCTGTAACAGCGCCCGCAGCAGCGGCAGCTCGTGAACGCAGCACAGAAGCAGCAGGTCGGTTTCCGGCTGTGCCAGTGCCAGCGCTTCCTCCGGCGTGGCACAGGCAAACAGGGTGACGCCCTGCCGCGCCAGCAGGTCCCGCAGCGGCTGTGCGCCAAGGCCGTAGCCGTTGCCCTTGAGAATGGGGATCACCTGTCCGGCATCGGCATAGCGCCGGTAATTTTGCAGGAGAGCCCCGGTATTGACGATCAATTCTGCCATGATAAGCTCCTTGTGGGGTATAGTGGATCACGTACATATGGTAAACGCGTCAGGCGGCGAAAATGTTTCGCCGCGCCGCTGTTTTCCCAGTATGCCTCGCCAGCGGGGAAATATGCCTTTATCCATCTACTTGCCGTTTTCCGCCCTTTGACGCGAAATTGGCAGAAAAACAGGAAAGACACGTCGCTGACGTGTCTTTCCTGTTTGAGCTTGTCAAAAAAGGGCATAGCCCTTTTTTGACAAAATTAGGAATCGCTCCGACCCGCGCTTTTTCTACTGGAGTGCGGCAAAAATCAAGACGGATGCTACGGCGGCACAGCCGCCGAGATCGGATGCTAAAAATATGCCACCGGCATATTTTCTTAACGCACCGACGCGGCAAAAATGATTCAACTTGTTCGCCGCCATAACGGGCGCGAATTCTGCGAAGCTTTTTTGACAGACTGAGAAGGAAGGACACATTCCGTATCCTTCCTTCTTTATTTGAGAGAGAAAACAATTTCCGGATCAGCGTTACGCGGCGGCGTGGCTGGGGGTGAAGGCGGTACGAGCATTGCGGCGAACTTCGCGGTCGCGCTCCATCAGATTGGCCTTGGCCGTGCTCCAGGTGAATACCGCACCCAACAGCATGGGCAGATATCCGCCGGCTTCACGGATAGGCGCGTCGGCAGCAGTCATCAAAAAGGCGGTCGCCACCACCAGCACGAGGGAGACGATGGAGATCATAACGTAAGTAGAAATGTTTTTCATGGTAGTTTCCTCCTTAACACATATTTTGTAGTGTTTTTTACTCTGTGACTGTATAGTAGAATATTTAACAAGAAAAGTAAAGCTACAGAATATTATAATGCATGACAGTTTTACTAACAGTACAAGTATAAAGGAAATCCTCCGCAAAGCAGAGGATTTCCTTTATCCTTGTATCGCTTACTTGACGCAGATGGTCTCGATCTCCACCAGAGCGCCTTTGGGCAGTGCGCCGACCTCCACAGCGGAGCGGGCGGGATACTGACCCTCGGTAAAGAACTCGGCGTACACCGCGTTCATGGCGGCGAAATCGCCCATATTCTGCAGGAACACGGTGGTCTTGACCACATTGTCCATGGTCAGGCCGGCCTCGGTCAGAATGGCCTTGATATTGGTCAGCACCTGACGGGTCTGCTCGGTGATGCCGCCGGGGACAAACTCGCCGGTAGCGGGATCAAAGGGCACCTGACCGGAGGTGACAACAAAAGTGCCGCAGTCGATGGCCTGGGAATAGGGGCCGATGGCGGCGGGCGCGTTGGTGGTGGAAATGATCTTCTTCATGGGGACGTCCTCCTTCTTATATACTGTGCTCCTATGGTACACCAGCAGCGGCAAAAAGTCAACGAGGAACCAATCCCGCACCCCCGCCGTATACTGATGCAGGGAGAGGCATCTCTCCCGCAAGGTCTTATGGACGAAAAAGGGAGGCACATATGAACAACATCATCTCGATCCGGGACGCCGCCCTGACCTATCAGGCCCGCAATGGCGAGGTGGAAGCGCTGGGCGGCGTATCCTTTGATGTGGCGGAGGGGGAATTCGTCAGCATCGTGGGGCCCTCCGGCTGCGGAAAATCCACGCTGCTGGGCGTGCTGGCGGGACTGGAGACGCTGGACGGCGGCGCGGTGTCGCTGTACGGCCAGCCGGTGACGGGCGCCAGCGGCCGGATGGGCTTCATGCCCCAGCGGGATCAGCTGTTTGAATGGCGCTCCATCCGGGACAATGTGATGCTGGGGCTGCAAATTCGCCGCGACCGCGACCCGGCCCACCGCGACCACGTGGAAACGCTGTTGAAGCGCTACGACCTGTCGGAGTTCGCCGTCAAGCGGCCCGACCAGCTGTCCGGCGGCATGCGGCAGCGGTGCGCCCTGATCCGCACGCTGGCTATCGGGCCGGATATCCTGCTGCTGGATGAACCCTTCTCGGCGCTGGACTATCAGACCCGGCTGGCGGTATCCAGCGATATCTGGCGCATCATCCGCTCCGAGGGCAAGACCGCCCTGCTGGTGACACACGATATTTCCGAGGCCGTCAGCATGTCGGATCGGGTGGTGGTGTTGTCCCGGCGGCCCGCCACGGTCAAGGCAGTGTTCGACATGGGGGAGCTGCGGCGGATGGATCCCATGAAGCGGCGGGAGAATCCCGCCTTTCCCCGGTATTTCGACGCCATATGGAAGGAGCTGGAGCTGCATGATTGAACCTGCCGTGTCGCCCAAGCGGGCGCGGTATCTGCGCCATGTGCGGCGGCAGAGCCGCCGGGTGCGCCTGTGGCAGTTGGCGATTTTAGTGGGCTTCTTCGCCTTCTGGGAGCTGAGCTGCCGCGTGGGCCTCAGCGACGGCTTTCTGGTCAGCAGTCCCAGCCGCATCGCCGCCACGTTTCTGAGCCTGTGCCGCAGCGGTGACGTACTGCTGCACGTAGGCGTCTCCTGCTGGGAGACGGCAGTGGGCTTCCTGCTGGGCACCGCCGCCGGAACGGTGGTGGCCGTGGCCATGTGGTGGTGGCCCACCCTGAGCCGTGTGCTGGATCCGTATCTGGTGGTGCTGAACGCGCTGCCGAAAACAGCCCTCGGCCCCATCTTCATCGTGTGGATGGGCGCCGGAACCGGCGCCATCATCGTCATGACGCTGGCTATCTCGCTGATCGTCACCATTCTCAACATGTACGAGGGCTTCCGCGCCACGGACGCCCAGAAGACCCGGCTGATGGCCGCCATGGGCGCCAGCCGCTGGCAGCTTTTGCGGATGCTGGTGTTTCCCGCCAACTACGCCACGCTGCTGAACACCCTGAAGGTCAACGTGGGTCTTTCGTGGGTAGGCGTTATCATGGGCGAGTTTCTTGTCTCACGGGCCGGTCTTGGGTATCTGATCGTTTATGGCTCCCAGGTGTTCAACATGGATCTGGTGATGACCAGCGTGTTGCTGCTGCTGGTGGCCGCGGTGGTCATGTACCGGCTGGTACTGTGGGTGGAAAAAATACTGTATCATTTATTGGGGGTAAAAGCATGAAAAAGATCTTCGCACCGGTGCTGGCCGCCCTGATGCTGCTGCCGCTGCTCTGCGGCTGCGGTACGGGGACGGCGGAGGCGGAACTGACCACGGTACGCCTGAACGAAGTGACCCATTCCGTGTTCTACGCGCCGCAGTATGTGGCCATGGAGCTGGGCTTCTTCGCCGAGGAGGGCCTTGCCATTGAGCTGACCAACGGCGGCGGGGCCGACAAGGTGATGACCGCCGTGGTCTCCGGACAGAGCGACATCGGTCTGGCGGGGCCGGAGAGCTGCATCTACATTTACAATCAGGGCAAGGACGATCATCCGGTGGTGTTCGGCCAGCTGACAGCCTGCGACGGCGCGTTCCTGATGGGCCGGGAGGACGTTCCCTTCCGCTGGGAGGATCTGCGGGGCAAGACCATCATCGGCGGCCGGAAGGGCGGCGTGCCGGAGATGACGCTGGAATACGTGCTGCGCCAGCACGGTCTGGAGCCGCAGAAGGACGTGATCGTGGACACCAGCGTGCAGTTCAACATGATGGCCGGGGCCTTTACCGGTGGGCAGGGAGACTATGTGACGCTGTTTGAGCCTGCCGCCACGCAGGTGGTCACCTCCGGCGAGGGGTATATCCTCTGCTCCATCGGTGCGGAGAGCGGCGCCATCCCCTATACCGCCTATTTCGCGTCCCAGAGCTACACGGCGGAGCATGACGACGTGATCGCCGCCTTCTGCCGCGCCATTGCCAAGGCGCTGGATTGGGTGGATTCCCACACCGACCGTGAGGTGGCCGAGGCCATCATCGGCCAGTTCCCCGACACCAGCCTTGACACGCTGGAGACCGTCACCGCCCGCCACCGGGAGATCGGTGCGTGGAACACGCCCCTGACCATGGAGAAGGCGGCGCTGGAGCGGCTGGAGACGGTCATGACCCAGGCGGGCGAGCTGACTGATGACCAGTGGGTGGACTTTGATAAGCTGGTGGATAACCACTGGGCGGCAGCGGCGCGGTAAAAGCAATGTCACCCTGTCATTGCAATGACAGGGTGACAAGAAAACGCTCCCCCGGTAGGGGAGCGTTTTTGTGTTATGATCTTCTCTTCTTCCCGACGATCCACGCGCCGCCGGTCAGGCTCAGCAGCGCCATAGCACCGTACAGGGCAACGCCCGCGTCGCCGGTTTTGACGGACTGGACGGTCTTATCGTTCTTGTCCGTCTTGCCAGTCTCGCCGCCGTGGGAGGGAATGCCGCTGTTGTCGCGCTTCACCTTGGGGATCACGGTGTCCTCCTGCGTGATCTCGATGGTAGCTTCGGCGTCCTTATAGTACTTGCCGCAGCCGGAGCAATACCAATACTCGATATTGCCCTCCCGCAGTATGGTGGCCCTTTGGGCGGGGAAGTGCTTCAGGTCGGTATGGTTGTCGGGGTCGAGCCCGCCATACGCCTTGCCGCAGATCTCGCACACCGCCTTGTGGCAGCAGTCCGCCGTGCCGCCGGTGTGGTTGGAGATGGTCTTGCCGCAGTAATCACACTTGTGATCCTTGTTGTCGTCGGCGCATTCACTCAGCACCTTGCCGCAGTAATCACACTTGTGATCCTTGTTGTCATCGGCGCATTCACTCAGCGTCTTGCCGCAGTAGTCGCACTTGTGATCCTTATTGGGGTCGGCGCACTCACTCAGCGTCTTACCGCAGTAGTCACACTTGTGATCCTTGTTGTCATCCGTGCACTCGCTCAGTACCTTGCCGCAGTAATCACACTTGTGATCCTTGTTGTCATCCGCGCATTCACTCAGCGTCTTGCCGCAGTAGTCGCACTTGTGATCCTTGTTGTCGTCGGCGCATTCACTCAGCACCTTGCCGCAGTAGTCACACTTGTGATCCTTGTTGTCATCCGCGCATTCGCTCAGCGTCTTGCCGCAGTAATCGCACTTGTGATCCTTGTTGTCATCCGCGCACTCGCTCAGCACCTTGCCGCAGGTATCGCAGACGTGGTTCTTGTCGGCGTCGGCGTGCTCCGCATAGGCATCTTTCGCATCGCAGCCGTTGGCGCACTCGTGCCAGTGATGCGTCTCGTCGGAGTTCCACTCCTGTTTCCAGCTGTGGCCGGTGGCGTCGATTTGCTCTGTCTTTTTCCTGCCGCATTCGTTACAGGTAAATGTTTTTTCGCCCGCATTTGTACAGGCAGGTTGTGTCGTTACCTTGCCATTGTCCCAATCATGGGGACCCTCTTCATCATTTACCCTACAGCAGGAATACTCTTTCCAGTGCTTGTTTTCGTCACTCTGCCACCCACCCAGTGTTCCGGCGTGGTTGTTGGGGTTCGTTTCGCCGTACTCGGCGTTGCAGGTGCTGCACTTTGCCTTGGCAGTGCAGGTGGCTTCGCCGCCGGAGCAGTTTTCCGTCTCGGTGTGGCTGGCGTCGCGGGAGCAGACGCGGGTGTGGCTGCTTCCGTCGCTGTTCTGCGTCCATGCGCCCCAGTCGTGGCCCAGAACGCTGCCGGATTCAAAGGTGGCCTCGCTGGCCGTACCCTTGGAGCTCAGGCCGCAAACCGTGCAGGACTTATAATAAACAGCTTTCTCCGTGCAGCTGGAGCCGGATTTCAGGTACTGCTCCTCTGCCGTCTCCGCTGTGAAGTCGTGCGCCTTCAGCGTACCGTACTCGCTCTTGCAAACCTCGCAGATTGCCTTGGCAGTGCAGGTGGCTGCGCCGCCGGAACAAGTATCGGTTTCGGTGGCGTTGCAGTTCTCACGCTGGCATGTCCGCGTGTGCGTACCGTTGCCATTGGACGTCCAACTCCACAGATGGCCCAGCGCCGTGCCCGGCTCCTCATACAGATGGTCGTCGTTATATTCGATCAGATCGCAGGAGCACATCCAGTAGTGCAGCGCGTTATGCGTACAGTCTGCGGGTGATTTCAGGGTTCCGGGCGTATTATTCATCCACATGTTGAATTTGTGCTGGTGCCATTGCGCATCAATGTGGATACCACTCACCGTGTCACTTCCTGCCAGATCGCCATAGGTCATATCCTCAGTAACGGTGACATCACCGCATTTCCATCCGGTGAATACCCAGTCTTGATACGTAGGATTTTTGGGCAGGTAATCGAATACCCTGTCTCCCCACCGGACATACTAGGCACTTCCGCCGGCAACCCCCACCGTGGTGTACCCGATGGAATAGTTTTTCACAGTAAACTTTGCCTGAATGGTCAGATCCTCGGCGGGCATTGTGAAGGTCAGCACCGGATTGACCCAGCCGCCGCCCTCCGGCTTGTTGAGGAAAACCCACTCCAGAAACTGATTGCCCGTTGTCGGTGTTGCCGTCAGTGTGACCGTTTCACCTGCCTTGGCCTTTGTGCTCATAGGTGTTGCCGAACCCCACTCCGGCATGCCGATCTTAACTACCGTGACGGTGTATTCGTGCTCCGTCCAGTGGGCGTAAAGCGTCTGCGTACCGGCCACCGTCACGGTGGTGTCGCTCTCGATCTTCGTGCCGCCGTTCTGTTCCGTGTACCAACCGGCGAAATCGTAGCCCTCATAGCTGGGAACCGGAAGCGCACCGTAGGTCTCACCAGTCATCAACGATCTGGTTCTGTCCGCTTCGGCCAGCGTGCCGCCGTTGGGGTCAAAGGTCACAGTGAGGGGCCGCGCAACCGCACCGGAAACAAGGTACAGCTTCTGGTCATCCCTATACTCCACATGGGCATTGGCGTCATCCGCGAAGAAACATTTCGCGTAATCTTTGGCGTAAGCATTGGAAAACGCCACGGGGTAGCTGGTATTCGCAGTGGTGACGCCGATGGACGCCCCGGTGGACATGCCGATCTCGATGGTCAGCGTCTTGCCGGAGGGCAGATACACATTGTTGGCCTTGCCGGAAACCGTGTTGTTCTGTACGATGGGTTTGTTTCCGACCTTCAGCTGGCCGCTGTTGCTGGGATTGATATAAATGCCGCCGCCATTGCCGCTGGCTTTGTTATTCTCGATCTTACCGCTATAGAGTTGGCAGACCGAGCCGGAGCGGTAAATATACACGCCGCCGCCATTGCCGGTGGCCGTATTGCCGGAGATCTCGCCGCCTTGCATAATCAGCCACGACGGTTCCTGATTCAGATAGATGGCGCCGCCGTCGCCGCTGGTGTTTCCGGTGATCTTGCCGTCATAGAGGAAGAACTGGCATTGCTTGTCAAGCACATGAACCGCGCCGCCCTCTGAATTGGCCTTGTTGCCGCTGATCTCGCCACCCCTCATGTTGAGCGTTGTCGACTGATTAGAATCTTGGCGCAGGCAGATGGCGCCGCCCCAGCGGCTGGCGGTATTGTTGTTGATCTTTGCGCTATCGGAAATGTTGATGGTGCCCCAGCCCATCAGAATTGCGCCGCCGTCCAGACTGGAGGAATTGCCGGTGATCTCCGCGCTGCCGGAAATGTCGATCTTACCATTGCCGCGCATATAGATGGCGCCGCCTCCGGCATCGTTGTTGCTTTGGGTCGCTGTATTCCCGGAGATGGTGCCGCCGGTCATGTTGATGGTGCCGCCGGTGGTGGAGAAGAATGCGCCGCCGTTCTTGGCGGTGTTATCCTTGATGGTGCCGCCGTACATATTGAAATTGCCGCCGGTAGCGTTCGGCTTGTTTTTCGCGAAGTTCTGGAAAATAGCGCCGCCGTAGTTCCTGCCATAGTTGTCGGAAATCTCACCGCCGTACATGTTGAACACGCAATCCTTGTCATCCAGAGCGATAGCTCCGCCGCCGCCATTACCGGTAACTTTGCCGCCGGTGAGCTTGCCGCCGTACATATCCAGTCTGCTGTTGTAGAGGTAGACGCACATGCCGCCCCAACCAGAGGTAGCGCCCTTGACGGTGCCGCCGCCCTGACAGTCACAGAGAACAAGTCGACCGCCGTTTTTGACCTGGATTTTAGCGGTACCGTTGCTGGAAAGGGTCTTGCCGTTCAGGCACAGGTAAAGGGTTTTGCCGTCCACCGTCAGATGACCGCCGATGGTGGCATTGCCTGTCAGATAGACGTAGGCAGTATTGTTCGTATACGAAATGCCGTCCGTGCCGTTCCACGGCTGATAGGCCACGTCGGAATGGCTGGTATGCCCCCCCGCCGTGACGCTGCCTCCGCAGATGCAGTGCTTGTGCTCATCTGCCAGCAGGGCGATGCCCGTTTCATTGGACTGCACCGCAGGTCCCCCCTGCGCCGCAGACTCCTGTTGCTGCTCCGGCTGTTCCGCCGGTTTCGCTTCCGGTTGTTCTTCCGGCTGTTCCGGGGTTGCCTCCGGCTGCTCCTGCTGACCCTCCTGCTTCTCCTCCTGCTGGGTGGGCTGCTCCACAGGGGCCGCCGCGCCGCCCTCCTCCGTGGCGAAGGCCGCCGTGGGCAAAAGGGTCAGTGCCAAACACAGTGCCAATAGAATGGCCGCCGCTCTCTTTCTCATAGTCGTTCCTCCCTTGTATCGTTACTGGTTCTCCACATTGTGTTCCCGCTTGTCATGGCACACCTGCCAATAGCGTTTTTTATTATACCATACTTCTTTCCCGAACGCAAGCACGTTTGCCAAGCTCTTTCATTTTGCCCTTTTCTTTGGAACATTTTTCCTTCATAGGGCGTTTTATAGAAAAGTATCTTCCCCAAATATGGTAGTTCCTCGACAAAAACGCCCAATTTTTTGTGTTTTTTTCGCGTTTTTTATAGACAAGCCCGTTTGCGGATGCTATACTTTCTTTTGAATAACATTATGTAAAGCGGTAGAAAGGCATTCTTCCCTCTCCCGGCTTTGCATTGTCCGTGTATTCTGAACGGAGAGTGAGGAAAACAGCATGAAACTGTTACGAAGAAGCACCGCCCTGCTGCTGAGCTGTGCCATCGTTCTGGGACTGGTGGCAAGCGGATTCCTTATCCGCGCGATCGCCGACACGGCCATGCAGTGGTACAACGCCGATTACGACGCGCTGAGCCGCTTCTACGAGATCGGCGCGTCCTATGACCCCGGCATCATCGCCACCACCCCCGGCGATCCCGGCGGAAAATCCTACGGCATGTACATGTTCGCCAGCAATGCGGGCGTTCCCCACGACTTCGCCGAGTGGTGCAAGAAGAGCGACAAGAGCGTTTACCGCGATATCGGCGATGCGCTGGACAGCGCCTATCACCGCATTTCCGACGGCTACGGCTCCTACTTCGACGCCACGTGGCAGGACATGGCCAACACCTACAAGGGCACCTTCGGTCAGGCCCAGTACGACTACACCAAGGACAAGTTCTATAATAAGGTGGTCTCGCTGGTGGAGAACAAGGTGGACGGCTTCGATATCGACGAATACTCCGTGGCGCTGAAAAACGTGTTCTGGAGCCGGGCCGTGCAGCATGGCCCCACCGACGCCTGCTCCCTCATCAAGCGCGCCTTCGACTCGCTGGGCGGCTTCGCCAACCAGCCGGAGGGCGATCTGATCTCGGCCATCTACGCGGTATCCGGCCGTCTGGTCACGGCGGAGGAGCTGCGCAGCGAGGGGAAATCCGGCGCTGCCATGTCCGGCGACACCGCCAATAAATACGGTACCTCCGGTCTGATCCTGCGGTACTTCTACGGCAGCTCCGGCGACGTGCAGATGGGCGTTTACCGCCGCCTGGGCGTGAACGAGCCGGCCGATGCGCTGGTGATGCTGATGAACAACGGCTACGAGGACGCACCGAAGGCCGACGGCAATTATCAGCTGCTGCTGAACAGCGTCGACCAGAAGTACGCCGTGTCCGCCGCAGGCGGCAGCGCCAAGCTGGACGTCCGCTCCGCCGAGGGAACGGATCAGGTCTTCACCCTGAACTACTTCGCCGGCGGGTTCTACACCATCAGCACGCAGGTGGACGGCAAGACCCTGCGGCTGAGTGCCGACAAGAGCACCGTTTCCCTGTCCTCTCCCTCCATCTCCGACGGGCAGAAGTGGGAGCTGACCCAGGGCAAGAGTGCCTATACGCTGAAAAATGTGAAAACAGGTACATATCTCAGCTATGAAAATGATACGCTGGTGATGGCGGTCTCCTCCGAGGAGAGCACCGCAGCCGAGTGGCAGCCGGTGGCCGTGGCCAACAGCGCCGACGACTGGACGCTGCGGGGCGTGATCTATCCCACCAAGGACAATATTCTGGTGGCCAAGAACTCCTCCTTCCCCGTTCGCGGTGTGATCTCCTGCTCCTCTCCCATCACCTCCGTCAACATCACCATCGCCAAGGAGAGCGGCGCGGCGGTCATCAGCAAGAACGCCTCGCCCAACGCAATGTCCTACGACCTGAAGAAGCTGGACGATTCCGTGGCCTACAGCTCACTGGCCGCCGGTAACTACACCTTCACGCTGACAGCGGTGTCCAACAGCAAGAGCTTTGAGCTGGCCAAGTCCAGCTTCACCGTCCGCAGCAACAGCGGTCAGGCCCACGACGACGAGACCTTCACCATCACCTTCGATCCCAACGGCGGCACGCTGAACGGCAGCAAGACCAAGACCGTCTCGCTGGGTGATATCGTTTACGGCAAGCTGCCCACTGCCTCCAAGACGGGCTACTCCTTCATCGGCTGGTTCACCGAGAATGAGGGCGGCGAGCAGATCTCCTCCGCCACCAAGATCATTGCCTCCGACCTGACGCTGTACGCCCAGTACGCGGATGTGTACACCTACACCTTCCTTGACGCCGACGGCGATATCTTCAAGCGGGGCACCGTGGCCGAGGGTGAGCTGATCCCCATGCCGGAGACCTCCCCCACCAAGGCGCCTGACGGCCAGTATACCTATAAGTTCAGCCACTGGGAGGGCTATACCGAGGGCAAGACCGTGATGGAGGCCAAGGACATGACCTTCAAGCCGGTGTTTACCGCCACAAAGGTAACGGAGCTGCCCGATAACATCTCCGGCTACTGGACGGGTCTGACACCCGGCAGCACCGTGGAGCAGCTGGGCAAGAACGCCAGGGTCTACGACGGCAAGACCGAAGTGACCAGCGGCACTCTCAGCACCGGCATGACCGCCGTGGTGGGCAATAAGTCCTACACGCTGGTGGTAACGGGCGACGTGAACGGCGACGGTAAGATCACCCTGACCGACGTGGTGGCGCTGCAGTCCCACGTGCTGGACAAGAAGACGCTGGAGGGCGCTTACCGCGAGGCCGCCGACCTGAACGGCGACGGCTATGTCACCCTGACCGATGTGGTCAAGGCGGCCCGCGTCATCATCGGCAAGGATACCATCGGTTGATAGGAGGATAACGCCATGAAACACAATACCTCTTCCCTTTTCAAGCTGCTGCTGACGTTGGTGCTGATCGTCGCGGCGCTGCTGCCCCAACGGGCAGAGGCGGCCTCGTCCTCTCTGTCCGGCGACAGCACCGTACAGGCCGGCAGCACCGTCACGCTGACGCTCAGCATTTCCGGCAGCAACGTCATGGGCATCGAGGCCACGCTGGAGTATGACAGCAACACGCTGGAGTTCACCAACTACGATCAGAAGATCAGCGGCTGGACCATGGACTACAACAGCAACCACTTCCTGCTGTACGGCGTCAGCAACCCCATCAATTCCAGCACCGGCGTGCTGACCGTCACCTTCCGGGTAAAGAGCGGACTGGCCAGCGGCACCACATTGACCGCCGGGTTCAAAAACATTGCCGTCTCCGACGGCAGCAAGGATGAGACCGTCAGCGGCGCGTCCTGGACGGGTTCGGTGGCGACCCCGCCCAGCAGCAACTGCGACCTCAGCTCCCTCACCTGCTCCAACGCCACCCTCAGCCCCGCGTTCAACAAATCCACCACCAATTACACCGCCACGGTGCCCTACGCGGTGGAATCCCTGAACCTTAGCTATAAGGCGGCGGACGGCTCGGCCCGTGTGTCCGTCAGCGGCAATACGCTGGTGGTGGGCAGCAATACCATCACCGTTACCTGCACCGCCGCCACCGGCGCCAAAAAGAACTACACCATCACCGTCACCCGTGAGCAGGATCCCAACTACAAGCCCAGCACCGACGCGCTGCTGAAGGAGCTGACGCTGGATGTGGGCTATCTCAGCCCCACCTTCTCCGGCGCGGTGACGGAATACGTGGCCTACGTCCCCTACGAGACCCGGTCGGCGACGCTTTCCGGCGCGGCAAAGGACGAAAAGGCCCTGAAGGTCACCGAGGCCACCATGCAGCTGTCTCAGGAGGGGGACAATGTGATGACCGTCACCTGCACAGCAGAGGACGGCACCACCTCCAAGACCTATACCGTCCATGTGTACCGCATGCCCAAGTACGAGGGCATCATCCCCACCATGACGATCGTCGATCCCAACACGCCGCCCGAGCCGCCTACCTATTCCATCCCCATGACGGTAACGCTGCCGTTGGTGGGTGAGATGGCTACCTCCACCGCCGCCATCATCGGTGCGGCGCTGCTGGTCGTCATTCTGCTGCTGGTGGGCTTCCTGCTGGGCCGTATCGGCCACAATGGCGGCGGATATGACGATGACGGCGACAGCGGCGATGACGATGACCGTCCGCCCCAGCCGCCCCGCCCCGACCGTAACGCCGCAGCCCAGAACCGTGCGCCGCAGCAGAGCCGCCGCCCAGAGCCGGTGAAAGCCGCTCCCGCGGCACGGCCTGTCCAGCAGTCCGCACCCGCACAGCCCGTGCGGAAGGCCGCACCTGCCGCTCCCGCACGACCCCAACAGCGGAAGGTCTCCGACGATACGCTGACCAGCCCCTTTGTGGAGGATCTGTCCGGCAAGATGCAGCAGGAAATCGCCCAGCGTCAGGCGGCGGAAGCCAGCCGTCAGGCCGCAGAGGCCGAGGCGGCCCGTCAGGCAGCGGAAGCGGCCAACCCCGCCGCAGCCGCCAACGAAAAGGTGGGCCGCATGTCGTTGGACGAGCTGTTGAACGACATACACAACATGTGACAAAAAAGGAACCGCCTTTAGGCCGCCTGACACAAGAAAACACACGCCATAAAAGGCGGCTTTTGCGCAGGAACCTGCGTTGCGGCACCTTGCCAGACATAGAGTATGCCTGCGGCGCCGCGTCTTGGCTCTGCACAAAATCCGCTCTTTTCTGGTGCGAAGCAGTTTTGCCAAAGCAAGTTCGAGATAAAATCGGCTGCAAAAATACCCGCATACTGACGTATGCGGGTATTTTTTCGGGTGATTTTAGCCGGACAGGCACAGGCAAAACCGTATGTTTTCTTATGTCAGTCGGCCTTCGGGCGGTTCTTTTTTGTCAGTGAAAAGATAAGAGAGAAGAGGGAAGAACTGATGTGTGCCGCCGTTGGCGGCACAATTAGAAAGGAGCGGCCTGACCACAGGCCGCTCCTTATTTTTGTTGGCAATGCAATCGCCGGATTTCATGCCAATTTCAATAATCCACCTTCATCAGACACAGTCCCTCCGGCGGGGCGGTGGGGCCGGCCTGCTTGCGGTCGCGGCTGTCCAGAATGGCCTGCACCTGCTCCGGCTCCCAGAAGCCACGGCCTACCTCCAGCAGCGTACCCACCAGAATGCGCACCATGTTCTGCAAAAAGCCGTTGCCATGGAAGGTAAACGTGATACGATCCTTCCGCTGCTGAATGTCGATGGTATCCACCGTGCGGACGGTGGATTTCTTCATGCGGGGATTGCCGCAGAAGGCGGCAAAGTCGTGCTCTCCCGTCAGGTAGGCGGCGGCCTGCCGCATCCGCTCCACATCCGGCGCGTAGGGCAGCAGCGTCACATACTTCCGGTCGAACACCGGCTTGACCTCCCCCACAAACACCGTGTAGCGGTAGGTCTTGCCCAGCGCGTTGTACCGGGCGTGGAACCGGGGCCCACAGGGCTTCACCTCCCGGACGGCGATGGCATCCGGCAGATAGCGGTTGCAGTAGTCCCGGATCTCCTCCGGGGATTCCTTCACGTCCAGCTGGGCGTTGGCCACCATGGCACGGGCGTGAACGCCTGCATCGGTGCGGCCTGCGCCGATGATCTCCACCGGCTGGCCGACCAGACGGCTCAGCACCGCTTCGAGCTTGCCCTGAATGGTGTCCCTGTCCGGCTGGCGCTCCCAGCCGAAAAACCGTGTGCCGTCATAGGCAATGGTAAATTTATAGTTCTGCATCATCACTTCAGCTTCTTGATAAAGCAGCGGCGGCGCTTGTGCTGCTCAATGTCAAAGTCCTTCCACTGGGACTGCTCCTTCTCGTTGGTCTCCAGCATGGGGCCGGTCTCGGCCTCCTTGATGCCCAGCTTATGGCAGCCCTGCATGGCGTTGTACAGGATCATGGCGTTGACGCCCTTCTTCTGGTAGTCGGGCCGCACGGCGATCAGCAAAAGGTCAATGGTGTCGTTCTTGTGGAAGGCCTTCAGCAGGTCGATCCACCCGGTGGGGAAATACTTGCCCCGGCTTTTCTGCAGAGCGCTGGCGATGGACGGCGCGGCCACACCCATGGCCACCATATCCTCGTGCTCATCCATGATGAAGAAGGCCAGATTTGGGTTGATCAGCGGGGCAAACTTGGCGCTGTAGCGCTTGATCTGCTTATCCGACAGCTCCACCGTGCCGTACAGCGGCGCGTAGCAGGTGTTCACCAGCTGGAAGAACCGGGGGATCAGGCCAAAGTAGTCCAGCCGCGTCCGGGGATGAAACACATGCAGGTGATAGCGCTTTTCCACGAACTCCGACAGCTTGCGCCACCGCTCGATGATCTTTTCATCGGTGGGCACCTGAATGAGATTTTCGATCCAGTCCACATCCTTCACATAGCCCAGCCGGGTCAGGTGATCGATGTAGTAGGGATGGTTATAATAGGTGAAGAAGCAGCTGCGGCGGTCAAAGCCCTCCACCAGCATGCCCTCACGATCCAGGTCGGTGAACCCCAGCGGGCCGTGCACCTCGTTGCAGCCCTTTTCCCTGGCCCAGCGCTCCACCGTAGTGAACAGGGCGTTGGCCACCTGCTCGTCGTCGATGAAATCCACCTGGGTAAAGCGCATGCGGTTGGTGCCCCACTTCTCGTTGGCCTTATGGCTGAGGATGGCGCCGATGCGGCCCACCATCTCGCCGTTGCGCATGGCCATCCAGCAGCGGGCTTCGCAATATTCAAAGGCGGGGTTCTTCTTTTTATCCCAATCGCTCATATCGTCATCAAAGGTGGCGGGGACAAACTGGGGCACATCTTTATATAAAATGTTGGGGTAATCCACGAATTGGCGCAGCTGCCCCTTCGTGGTCACTTCAATAATCGAAACCATATTGTTCCTCCTTGTAAACACAAGCCCAGTGTATCGCAAAATCCGGCAAAAAGCAACATAAAAAGAGTGGAAACGGCGCGGCGCATGTGGTATACTCATTACCAAGAATATTACGATATCGGTGGAGGTAGTCATATGGAGCTTTTCTGGTATAACATCAAGGAGATGGACGCCGCGGCCTACGACGCTGCCCTGTCCATGATGGACACGGAGCGCCGCAGCCGCATCGGTGATTTTCCCAACGAGGACGACCGCAAGCGCAGCGCCGCCGGTGAGCTGCTGCTGCGGCAGGCCGCGGCGGCCCGTCTGGGCTGCACGGCGGAGAGCGCGCCGCTGGTCTGGAATGAAAACGGCAAGCCCGGCGTGGAGGGCGACCCCTTCTACGTCAGCGTCAGCCACAGCGGCCCCTATGTGGTGGCTGCCGCGGGAGATCACGTGCTGGGCGTGGACGTGGAGGTCATTCGCGGCGCGGAGGAGAAGTTCATGCGCCGTGCCTGCTCCGAGGCGGAGATGGCCTACATCCGTTACGGCGACGCAGGCTGCTTCCAGCGGTTCTGGGAGTGCTGGACGGCCAAGGAGGCTCTGTTCAAGCTGACGGGCAAGGGGCCGCTGCTGGCGCTGAGCCGTCTCCAGCTGCCGGAGGGCGTGGCACTGGATCACATCATGCAAAACGGCTGCGCCGTCACCGCAGCCATGCAGCTGTAAGTGAGGAGGAGCAGCCATGTATCGTATCGGTATTGATCTGGGCGGCACCAACATCGCCGTTGGCGTGGTGGACGACCGCCACAACATTATCGCCGAGGCCAGCGTTCCCACCGGAGCCTTCCGCCCGGCGGAGGAAATGGTGGCGGATATGTGCCGCGCCGTGGAGCTGGCTTTGGACAAGGCGGGCCTGATCGCCGCCGACTGCGCCAGCATCGGCATCGGCTCCCCCGGCACCTGCGACAGCGAGGCCGGTGTGGTGATGCGTGCCTATAATCTGGGCTGGTTCAACGTCCCCGTGTGCCGGATGCTCCACGAGCGGTTCGGCATCCCCGTCCGTCTCAGCAACGACGCCAACTGCGCCGCTCTGGCGGAGACCGTGGCAGGCGCAGCGGTGGGCCGCCGGGATATGATCCTCATTACGCTGGGCACCGGCGTAGGCGGCGGCATCATCATCGACGGCAAAATTTACGCCGGTATGCGCTCCATGGGCGCAGAGCTGGGCCATACCCTGCTGGTGCTGGAGGGCGAGCACTGCACCTGCGGCCGTGACGGCTGCTGGGAGGCCTACGCCTCCGCCACCGCACTGATCCGTCAGGCCAAGCGGGCCGGAGAGCAGCATCCGGAATCCGCCCTCCATGGCCGTGAGGAGCTGACGGCGCTGGACGTGTTTCAGGCCGCCGACGCCGGAGACGCGGCGGCACAGGCGGTCATCGACCGCTGGTGCGTCTATGTGGCGGCGGGCATGACCGATCTGGTCAACAGCCTTGCCCCGGAGATGATTCTCATCGGCGGCGGCATCAGCCGTCAGGGCGAGCGGATCCTCTCTCCCATCCGGGAATATGTGGCGGAGCATTGCTTCGGCGGACGGGAGGGCGCCGTGCCCATCATCGCCGCCGCCAAGCTGGGCAACGAGGCCGGCATCATCGGCGCCGCCGCACTGTGATAATAAGCAAAAAAAGAACCGGGGATATCCCCGGTTTCTTTTTATGCCTTTATTTCTGCCCCTCCAGCGCACCGTTGGCCAATACCCAGCGGCGGACATGCTGAATGAACCGCTGGGTGGACAGGGACAGGGCGTTCTTATCCTTCACGCAGATGCCAATGTTGCGGTAAAAGGGCCGGGGCAGCTGGCAGGCCACCAGCGGATACACGCAGCGCTGTAACATCAGCTCCTCCATGATGCTGATGCCTAGGCCGCTGGACACCATGGCCAGAATGGTCTGATCCTGCTGCACGGTGTACTGGATGTTGGGCTGGATATGCAGGGTGTCGAACACCTCCTGTATCTCGTAGTCGTCGCCCTCGTCCAGCAGGATCACCGGATACTGCTCCAGCGCCTCCGGCGGGAAGGGATCGCGGCCCGCCAGCGGATGGTCACAGGGAACGATCACCTTCCACTGATCCCGCTGTAACAGCCAGCTGTCCAGATGCTTCTCCGTAGGCAGACTGACGAAGCCGCAGTCCGCCTGCCCGTGGGTGACCCAATCGGCGATCTCGTTGTTGAAGTTGGAGGGCAGCAGCTCAAATTCGATCTTGGGATAGATCTCCTGAAAGCTCTTTAGAATATAGGGCATCCACTTTTCCGACACGCTGGTGAAGGTGGCCACCCGCACAAGACCGGTGTCCAGTCCCCGCAGGTCGGCGGCCTTCTGCTCCAGCTGGTGCTGCAAAGCGCACATCTCCCGGAAGTAGGGCAGCAGCGCCCGGCCGTCCGCCGTCAGCGACACGCCGCCGTGGCTGCGCACCACCAGCGTCGTCCCCAGCTCCGCCTCCAGCGAGCTGACCGCGTGGCTGATGCCGGACTGGGTGAAATTCAACTCCTGGGCGGCCCGTGTAAAGCTGCCGCATTCGGCGGTCTTCAGCAGGATCTCGTACTTTGTCAGGCTCATACCCATCCCTCCTTTTTTCTTAACATAGTATAGCAGAAATCTTAACGGTGTTCAAACATTTTTTCATGATAATGATGAAAATGGTGCGTTTTACAAATGGACTCCTCCGTGATATGCTATAACCAACCTAGGAATCCAAAAGAAAGGAGCGACGGTTATGGGTCTGAATCTGCTGCTGGCCGGTCTTGCCGTTCTGCTGGTGGTCGTTGGCGTCGTCAGTCGTGTCACCAACAAGTAACGCCTTGCAGAAGCCGCATGACAAAGTGAAATGCATGTTTCGTATGATTTATGGTAAAAGCAGAAGCCGGGCCGCCCGCCCGGCTTTTGCTTTTGTGATTTTTAATTGAGACTTTCGCGCTCCGGCGCGAGACACTTTTGGCCACGGCCCCAAAAGTGTCCAAAAGGGCCGCTTAAACCTGCGGTTTAAGAATCCGCTCACGCCGTTCCCTATGCAAAAGTGTTGCCGTTTACCGCGCGTTCACAGAACCCGTTTATTATCGGTGCGTATGACGCATTGATTCCCTTCTTGCGCCGCTGCCGCTCATGCGTTGCAACAGTAGACGCTGAAGCGTTGCTCGTCTCGCTGGCATCAGCGGCAGCGGCGCTGGAGCAGAGACGATACTTTCTATAAAACGAAAAAGAAAACCTTGCGCAAACGTGTGGTACGCACTCACGATCCCTCACACAGCATAGCGCGCAAGGAAGTGAAGAAACCTTTGGTTTCTTCTGGCTCTTTTTCCCACTTTTCTAGTCGGTGCGTTAAGAAAATATGCCGGTGGCATATTTTTAGCATCCGACCTCGGCGGCTATGCCGCCGTAGCATCCGCTGTGTTTACACAGCGTGATTGGGAAAAGTGGGTCGCCGAAGGCCGTTTTTGCCCCGGAAAGTGAAACTCCCAAGTTCCCCGTTGCGGAAAAAACATTAATATGATAAGATAAACCGTACTTCGAAAGAGAGATGATTGCGATGCACAACAAGAAAACCCACACCCTGTCGTTGGTGTTCGCCCTGTTGGCCAGCGCCATTTTCGGCATGAGCTTCATGTTTTCCAAGCTGGCGCTGGAGGTGGCAAAGCCCACCGTGCTGCTGGCCTTCCGTTTTTTGATCGCCTTTACCGCCATGTCGCTGGTTATTCTGGTCAACGCGCTGGTGGGGAAAACCCGTGGCAGGCCGCTGTTCGCCTTCTCCCTGAAGGGCAAGCCCATCGGCTCGCTGGTGCTGCTGGGTCTGATCCAGCCGGTGCTGTACTTCTTCTGCGAGAATTACGGCATCCTGTACACCTCCTCCGCTGTAGCGGGCACCATCATCGCCGTGGTGCCCATCGCCTGTATCGTCACGGACGTGCTAATCCTGCACGAGCGGGTCACGCGGCGGCAGGTGATCTGCGCGGTGCTGTGCATCGGCGGCGTGGCGCTGATCTACATGGGCGGCGAGACCCACATTTCCGCGCTGGGACTGGTGTTTCTGCTGATGACGGTGGGCTGCGACGCGGCGTATTACACCCTCAGCCACCGGGCGGCGGCGAAATTCACCGCCTTCGAGGTGACATATGTGATGTTCACCGTGGGCATGGTGTTCTTCATCCCCGCCGCACTGATCCAGGGAGCGGGCCACATGGCGGAGACGTTCCTGCCCGCCATCCAGAGCGGCGCGTTCTGGGGCGCGGTGGTCTATCTGGGCATCGTGTCCTCGGTGGTGGCGTACTTCCTGCTGAACTTCGCCAACGCCTACCTGACGGTGTCTGAGGCGTCGCTGTTCAGCAACGTCACCACGGTGGTCAGCGTACTGGCGGGCGTGGTGCTGCTGAAGGAGCCCTTCGGCCTGTGGCAGATCGTGGGCGTGGCGGTGATCCTGGTGTGCGTCTACGCCGCCAACGCGACGGGGAAGAAATAAACGAGAGATGTTTTTACAAAGGCTCCCCCTGTTGCAAGGGGAGCTGTCAGCCGCAAGGCTGACTGAGGGGATAATGACATTCAAACACCCCCTCCGTCAACGCTTCGCGTTGCCACCTCCCCTTACACAGGGGAGGCTTTTCTTTGTGCCCTCGCACTTATATTTTCGTGATTTTACAAAAAATTCACACTTGCCTATTGACAATTCTGACAAAGATGGTAGAATGTAGTCTAGTGAATATCCCAGACAACTTCATACCTTATCAAGAGTGGCGGAGGGAACGGCCCAATGAAGCCACGGCAACCTGTTTTTCAAGGTGCCAAATCCGACGTGAATCGAAAGATGAGGAAAGGGCAAGAAAGTTCAGCACTCTGTCGGTTCAGGCAGGGCGCTTTTTTGTTGCGTATTTCCGGAAATGAAAGGAGAACAAAATCATGGCAAAGCATCTGTTTACTTCCGAATCTGTTACCGAGGGACATCCCGATAAGATCTGCGACCAGATCAGCGACGCCGTTCTGGACGCCATCTTCGAGCAGGATCCCAATGGCCGCGTGGCCTGCGAGACCACCGCTTCCACCGGTCTGATCCACATCATGGGCGAGATCACCACCTCCTGCTATGTGGACATTCCCAAGATCGCCCGTGAGGTGATCCGCGATATCGGCTACGACAACGCCACCTATGGCTTTGACTGCAACACCTGCGCCGTTATCACCAACATCGACGAGCAGTCCGGCGATATCGCGCTGGGCGTGGACAAGTCTCTGGAATCCAAGGAGGCCGGCCGCGACGAGTTGGACAACGGCGCCGGCGATCAGGGCATGATGTTCGGCTACGCCTGCGACGAGACGCCTGAGCTGATGCCCTTGGCCATCTCTCTGGCCCACAAGATGGCCAAGCGCCTGACCGACGTGCGCAAGCAGGGTCTGCTGACCTATCTGCGCCCCGACGGCAAGACCCAGATCACCGTGGAGTATGACGAAGGCGGCAAGCCCTCCCGCGTGGACACCGTGGTGGTCTCCACCCAGCACGCCGCCGACGTCTCTCTGGAGCAGATCCGCAAGGATATCATCGAGCTGGTCATCAAGCCCACCGTTCCCGCGGAGCTGCTGGACGAGAACACCAAGTTCTATGTGAACCCCACCGGCCGGTTCGTCATCGGCGGCCCTCAGGGTGACAGCGGCCTGACCGGCCGTAAGATCATCGTGGATACCTACGGCGGCAGCGCGCCCCACGGCGGCGGCGCTTTCTCCGGCAAGGATCCCACCAAGGTGGACCGCTCTGCCGCCTACGCTGCCCGCTGGGTAGCCAAGAACGTGGTGGCTGCCGGTCTTGCCAGCCGCTGCCAGGTGCAGCTGGCCTACGCCATCGGCGTGGCCCGTCCCGTCAGCGTTCTGGTGCAGACCTTCGGCACCGGCGTGGTGGCCGACGATGTGCTGGAAGCTGCTGTGGAGAAGGTCTTTGACCTGCGTCCCACCGCTATCATCCGCGACCTCGACCTGCGCAAGCCCATCTACCGCCAGCTGGCCGCTTACGGCCACATGGGCCGCGAGGATCTGGGCGTGGCATGGGAAAAGACCGACCGCGTAGAGGCTCTGAAGGCCGCGCTGGGCAAGTAATTTCCCCCTTATTTTTTCAGTTAGTCAAAAGTAACTTGCATTTCCCGCCGCCTTGTGGTATACTGATTGGCAATATATGCAAGGAGTGATCATATGCATTTGCAGGAATCCGGCGAGATGTATCTGGAAACCATTCTGGTGCTGACCAGCCAGTCGCCCCACGTCCGCGCCATCGACGTGGGCGAGTACATGGGCTATTCCAAGCCCAGCGTCAGCCGCGCCATGGGACTTTTGAAAAGCGGCGGCTATATCAAGGTGGACGAGAATGGCTTCATCACGCTGCTGGAGCCGGGCCGCGAGGTGGCCGAAATGATCTATGAGCGTCACACACTGCTGACGCAGTTTCTGACCCGGCTGGGCGTATCGCCCGAAGTGGCCGCCGAGGATGCCTGCAAGCTGGAGCATGTGATCAGCGACGAATCGTTTCAGGCCATCAAAAAGCACGCGCATCTGGGCGTGGAAAAGTGAAAAAAAGATTCCCTGACCCAAGTCAGGGAATCTCAGCCTGTCAAAGAACGCCAGTTCTCGTTATGCGAGAGCTGGCGTTTTAGTCGTATCAAAGAAGAAATAGGGCAGAAAAACA
>ERZ780157.1228-NODE-1228-length-28595-cov-10.267519_pt1 | contig 28595 bp, 13 predicted proteins | sample MGYA00511169_ERZ780157 | MGnify/ENA primary metagenome ERZ780157 (study PRJEB29588, sample SAMEA1965149) | human gut metagenome | biome: human gut; feature: human-associated habitat; material: faeces | place: Denmark | collected 2008/2010 ... | reverse complement strand
ATCGCCGCGCAGCAGGCCGTCCACATTGAACTTGATGCTGTATTCCAGTTTTTCCGTTGTTCTGAGCAGTGATCTCGTCAATGCCTGTTCCCAGCAGCAGACCCATGGGTTCAGGGTGTACTTTACAAATTCCAGTGACTGCTGCTCGATGTTGCTGAAGGTACTGCGCTCCAAATCCCCAATCATGTGCGGCGGCACATGGAAGATACGGGCAATCTCATCCACCTGAAACTTTCTAGTTTCGAGGAACTGCGCCTGCTCCGGTGGTATTGCGATTGGATTAAACTTCATGCCCTCTTCGAGGACAGCGACACGTCCGCTGTTCCTGCTGCCGCCGTACTGTGTCTCCCATGCGGCCCTCAGCTTCTCCGGATTTTTCAGTACCCCCGGATGCTCTAACACACCGGACGGAGCAGCACCGTTCCTAAAAAACGATGCGCCGAAGTCCTCACAGGCGATCGCCATACCAATGGAGTTTCTTGCCATTGCAATCGGGCTGTACCCTACCAGACCGTCAAACCCCAATGCCGGGATATGCAGCACATCTTTGGGGCTGAGGTCGACAGTTCCAGCTTTATCCAGATGCGATTCATTTGCTCCAAGCTGATATCGATAATAGATTTGACCGTTTTCATTCCGGTCTACCCTCATACGGTCCGGCATCAAGGGATAGAGGGCTATCACCTGTCCCCGACCATCCCGGATGATTTGTGCATATGCATTTCCCCACAAAAGCAGATGCGTCATGAGCGTTTCCCGAAAAACAAAGCTGGTCATCTCCGGGTTTGGCTCATCATGCAGCAGAAAATACAGCGGATGCTCTACCGCCTTTTCCCTGCTGTCGTTCTTGCCGCATTGATACACATGCAGCGGCAGTCCTGCTATGGATTCTGCCAGCACTCTGACGCAGGCATAGACTGCCGATATCTGCATTGCTGACCGCTGGTTTACCATTGCACCGGAGGTCGAACTGCCCAACCGGAACATATAACTGTTGCCGGGCAGTGAATCATTTACCTTCGTTCCAAACAGTCTGCTAAAAAAGCCCACTGCCTACCACCCCTTTCAAATTTTTATAACCCACAATTTCATATTTCGCCGTTAGTACCGCATTTTTCTTAAAAAAAGATAAAAAACACATCAAAAACAGCGAAGTGATTTTTTCTGTTCTAACAGCTTTTAGTCACATATGACTGTGGGTACTTATACTGTTTTTTGAAGAGGCAAAAGGACACGAAAACCGCTAAAACTCACGTTTTCCATGCCCTTTGCTGTATTCTTGAAGCAGTCAGATGCTGCTCCATTCTCCTATTTCATTTTGCGCCGAAACGGATTAGACCCCCACCCTACCCAATTTGCAAATTTTTATGGAAAAGGGGCCACCGGTCTCCGTATTTTTTCTCACAGAGATTATGATCGCCCCTCCCCCCGGCGCAGCCGATCAGCCTTTTGCGTATGTCGTAGGACTGCCGAGCATCGGCATGCCCAGTCTGCCATCGACCTGTCGCTGAAAGATCGGGGAACTCTTTTTGATCTTGAACGTCCAGTTCAGGGTGTTGATCTTTGTAGGTCGGAATCCCAGATTCCACATAGCTTCCTTCATCTGGTTGTTCGTAATATAGATTCCGGTACGGTTGTTCAGGATGTGCTTCATTCCATAACTGCTGTGACCGTCCAGTTTGTTCTTGGCGGGCCAGACGTTCCACTGCAGCCATTCCAGCACGATCTCCTGTTCTTCTTCCGAAAGATCACAAAGATGCGTTGTATCGTTTCCTGTCTCGATCTTGTAATGGATACGGTCGTTATCAACATGGCTGATTATTCGGCAAATGCTGCCGCCCTCTTCAAAAGTCCTCATAGTGTTTATCTCCTTCTGGCTCATCTGGCCTTAAATCTTCGTTTCGCATATTGAACTTTTTATCCTGCGAAAACGCTTTTTGACTTTCTGTACACCCTTGGGGGGGATGACCTGCTTCGCACGGGCCATCTCCGGTCTGGCCTTCCATGATCCTAACGATGCCAGCATCATTACCACCGCAATCCCAGGTTTTTACAGATGCCGGGTACTTTGGGTCCATCAGCATCGGTCGATTATTAGCATACTCAAAACTCATCGACAAATCCTCATTTTCCTTGCTTATTGCGTGTATTCTGCTTTTCTGGTGCATCCCAGAAAAACACAAAAGCCTTCACAGGTTTTGCCCTGCAAAGGCTTCATCATCTAGTGTTTCTCGGGGTCTTCCCCCCTACTGCTTTCGCCAGTATAATAATATCATATTTTGCTCGAAACATCCATAAACGCAACGAAACATCGCAGAACATCCATCTCCACTTTGCGTTCCATCAGGCAGGATTTTTTCTTCTGGTTTTTTCCATCAGCTGATATCCAGTGTTCATGAGACGATTGACGTGTTGCTTGGAATAGCACATCTGACAGGCAATGACTGCCGTGCTCTTGTCTTCCAGATAGTACATCTTCAGCGCCAGCCTTACCCTCAGATCCGGGATGGCATCGATGGCGCGGTCCACATCCAGCAGCAAGTCGGCAAGCTGTACTTTTGCTTCTTCCAGCATCTGCTCCTTTTCTGCCTTCCGTGCCACGATGCTCTCGAAGCCGGCCTCCGGCTTATGAGTTCCACCGTCTGCATGCCCGAATGGACTGTTGACAGCGGTCATCTCATTTTCCAGCCATTCAACATCCCGTTCCAGACACTCGATATATTTCCGCTGGGTTTTAATACCCATCAGGCATTCCTTTGCATTTTTCATCGTACTTTCCCTTTCTGCTCTCCCCACCCCCCCATATAGGGAGGTGGAAGATAAGCGATACTGATGTTACTTGTTACTTCTACTATATACATTACATATAGAGCTTTTTATAACCATCCCCTCTTTTAATTATCTATATATAGTGTTGGTATATCTCTCAAAAAAAGCGGTCGAAGTGGTAACATCCCATATTTGCCGTCGATTTCGGCTCCGTTGTTACTTGCGTTACCGAATATTTTGCAGTATCCTTTTGTTATCAGAAGAATTCACTAGCTTTTCTGTATTCATAGGCCTGCTCAATATTAGCGATGATCACCTTTACGCTGCTCTTTCCAACTCGCTGGTTTTCCTGTCTGTTTTCGACATATCCACAGTCCTTGAAACCACGGATGCTCTTTTCGTAGGAAAAGCCATTGTCGATCAGCATTTTTCTGAGGCAATTCGGCAGGATATAGGTTTTCTTTTCTCCCGGCTCATATCTTCCGAGCAGCGGTTCTCGTGCTACTTCATTAAGATGCTTCACTTCAAAATGCTCCTGATTGGAAGCAATCCATTCCTTTACAGTATCCCATGCACGCTCTACTGCATCTGCCTTCTGCTCTTTTTTCAGTGCTTCCAGCAGTTCAAAGCCCATTTCCCATGCAGAGCCGCATGCTTCCTCACCAGCATTAAAAACAGCCTTTGATGCAATAAAGTCCGCAAAGACAAGCACAGCAACAAATTCCAGATGAATGCTCGTACATTTTTCATAGAGCATCGCGTACATGGAAACAAACTCATCCCGGAAATTTGTATAAGCCTGCCGCAGCTTGCTGGTGCCCTTTTCCAGCTCATATTCATGGAACAGGTAATCCATAAACATTTGCCCTGCAAAGCCGTAGTTCTCCGCTGCTGTCTGATGCACTGTTCTGGCAAAGTCCGTGTCACCGATTGGTGATGCATACAGTTCCATAACACGCGTATTTTCACCGTCCATGGAATTCTGCACCGTGATTGGTTGTTCACCAGTAGACAGAATGGTATTGCACCATGTCTGCATTTTCTGCGTACCTCCGATGCGGTCACCACGCATCTTTCCAATACCATTGCCCAGCATATACATCATGCGAGGCAGATTTTCGTGCTTCAAACTGAGCGACTGCAGCTCATCCAGTGCCAGTGGAATGTTCCGCACTGTACCTGCCGTGCGCTCGATGCCGACCGCAGTGCTATTATAGCTCCGCAGCAGTACATTGGGATCGCCGTAGATGGACACTGCTGCCTTCAGCACCGCCGTCTTACCACTGCAAGAGTTTGCCCAGAGGTGGAAGATGAACGGCCGCTGTTGAAGGGGCTGCAGCAGCACAGATGCGAAGGATGTCGCCAGCATGACCCGTGCAGCCTGCATCGTGCGCAGCGTTGCTGCCATCTCCATCCATTTGTCTTTGTCACCGTGCGGCATAACAGCAGCGATAATCCGATGGCTTTCCTCGCCGGCACCATCATAGGCGGCACGGCTTTCCATGTGGTAAGGGAAGAATTCCCTGTTCTTGACCCAACCCATGCGCTCGATACTGCGGTGCCGCGGAATGACGGTTTTGTTGGAAGTTTCAAAAGCTTCCATATATTTGACTGCCTCTTTAGAGGTTTCCGATGTCACCGGCAATCCCTGATTTGCATATTTTACCAGTTTGCTCTTATCCATTGCATCGCCGCGTGGAACGATAATTTTTCTCCAACGGCAATCACCATAGAAAGCCAGTTCCAGCTTTACATCTTCATCATCAACATTCCTCATTCGCCGGGAAATATAAACCGGTGCGGAAAAAGCTGATTTTGCATAGGGAACGCCATTCAGGAATTCAATGTGTCGAACTCCTTCCATATCGACTTCCCAGCCTTTCGGCACCACCAGTCCATTCAGTTCCATGCCATCCAGTTCCAATGCCTTGCAGAACTCCTGTCCGCCTTCGTGTATATCTGCCTTTCCACCAGTGGTGGTCAGCATTTTTTCAAGGTCCCGGACTCCGATCTTCAGTTTGCCATATTTTTCCTTCAGCTTAAAATACTGGATTGGCTGGTGTTTCCGTGCATAACGTACCAGCTGAAGATTCTTTTCTTCTAAAGCCTCATCAACTGTCAGCTCCTCTTCCAGCAACTTTTTTACACGTTCTTCTATAGTGTAGTATGCAAAAACGATCGGTGCCCGAACACCGCACCCCTCTTTCGGACAATCAAATCCGAAAAAGTCCCGGATATAACGGCAGGAGCATGGACGGCTCATTTTTGCAGCACGCTCGTAATATTCCTCTGTCTGGTCGTAAGAATATCCGGGATATGTCTCGCTCCTCTCATGCACTTTTTTCTGACCGTCTTCCGTAACGGCAACAATAGAGATCATCGTATGCCACATTGGCTCTGGCAGTGTTGCGGCATTTTCAATGCAATAATCAATAAAAGCACACTTTTCACACATACGTTCCGCAGGGCCGACCAAATCGCTCTCTGCATGGAACTCAACAATTTCGGTAATTCGCTTAAATTCTTTAAAAGCAGTTACCGGATAGCGGAATTCCTCGGCACTATATACCTCGCACCGTTTCGGCGGGTTGCTCTTAAAGTTCAGTGAACCCGGAGCCCGAAACATTCGAGGAACATCCTGCACATTATCCAGTTTCCATCCCTTTTTACGCCCCTCTGCAATGACATACATACCGAACCCGGCAGAGAGTTCCCGGATCTGCTCACGCTCATCCTCGTTATGGATAATAAACGGCTCGTTCAGAGGCCAAATGGCATGCACGCCGTTGCCCGACCGCACAATGATGGAAGGCTTCAGCTTCAAACTGTTTACAAATGCAATCGCTTCTTCTTCCGTCTTCGGCAGTGCGGTTTCTTTGTGTGCCGGCCCCAGCACATCCACATCCGCCACCATGCAAACAACGGTGTGAATCTGTCCGATACCACCTCTGACACTCGATGGCAGCCCTTCCTGACGCAGTGCAACGCAATAATAGGTGTTGGCACTGGTACCCAGCACTTTAATGCGCTCCGCTGCTTTGTCCAGTTCCGTGACCGGGATATGCTCATTTCTGGAATCCGGCAGCGTCGTGATGGTAATGCATCCTTCTGTGCATTTACCATACAGCATCTGCAAAAAATCCCTCGTTGTAATATTCATAGGCTTCTCTCCCCCCCCTGTATTTTTAACGTGTAATCAATCTTTTTCTCTACATATCCGTACCTCCATTCTACCACGTTGCCTTTCAGACCAACGAACTTCTGAAGTTCACTTTCCTTCCGCTGCTCAAAATTAAAGGCCTTCATAAAGCGCACGATTTTCGGGCAAAATACAACCTTTTTACCGTTTCTTTCACACAATTCTCACATTTGCAGCCATTTCGATTATTTTCTCGTGAACTACAAAGCAGGCAACCTTTGCAATTGCCCATTGATCAGGGCATCTACAAAAGTCGCCTGCTTTGTTTACCTATCATCGAATCATGCTGTTGCATAGCAAATGACCAGCGGCAATTACCTCTGAACTGCAATAATTCCCTGACTTCCACTTTCTCCTTTCATCTGGCTCGGAAATAAAGGCCTTCACTATGTACACCGAAATCGGGCAAAAAGGAGACACTCTTCATGTTTCTTTCACAAAATTTTAACATTCAAAGCCTTATCCAAATCTATTCACCCTGCCCTTTATTGTACATAGCAGCTTGTGGAATAGGACGAAAAAAGCCGGTAGGCTTTCGACCTACCGGCTGTTCGTCTGTTTATATTCAGCTTTTGACAGTTTATATTATAGCACCGATTCGCTTACGATGCAATACGTTTTTCTCCAATATAAGCCATTTTCTCCAATCAAATAGCTTTTCTCCATTTAAGCATCACTTTACTCTACTATTCATTCACCATTCTCTACTCTCCGGAACAACTACATGTCTGCAATCTCCCCGATGCACCTGTTCTATATAAGAATTCAGCGCGCCGCACGGCGGTGTTCCCTGCTTTTCGTACATCTTGTATCACCTGCCCTATGTATAAAAGTATACCATGGCAGCTAGACGGCTTCAACAAAATCTCATGCAATTCTTATGGCAGAATTGATGTTTGTGCCTGTCTGTGGTAGAATAATGATAATTATACTCTTATATGTATATCTCGGAAAATCATAAAAAGCAGGGAGATTTCAAAATGACAGATTATGCACCTGGTATGCGTGCTGTTATTCGTGACGAAGAATGGCTCATCAAAAGGATCGAAACAAACAGCCTTGGTCATCAAGTTTTACATTGCGTCGGTGTCACCCCACTAGTGAAAGATCGCGATGCCATTTTTCTCACAGATCTCGAACAGATTCAGATTGTAGATCCTGCGAGCATTCAGTTGATTGCCGACTCATCCCCATTTTTCAAACGGTCACTATTGTATTTAGAAAGTCAATGGCGGCAGCAGCTTCCCACTGACACAAATTTGCATATTGGCCACAAAGCGGCTATGGATCCCATGCCATACCAACTGGATCCTGCAAAACTTTCTTTGCAGCGTCCCCGCCAGCGCATCCTGATTGCGGATACTGTCGGCCTTGGCAAAACGCTGGAAGCCGGTATCCTGATGTCGGAGTTGATTGCACGCGGCAAAGGCAAGCGCATTCTGGTCGTCACCGTAAAAAGCATGATGACGCAGTTCCAAAAAGAAATGTGGAATCGCTTTACCCTTCCGCTTGTGCGGCTGGATTCCAACCGAATCCAAAAGATTCGAGCCAGTCTGCCTTCCAACTACAATCCTTTCTTTTACTACGATAAAACAATTGTTTCCATCGACACCTTAAAACGCGATGTGGAATACCGTACACATTTGGAAAAAGCATATTGGGACATTATCGTTATTGATGAAGCGCAGAATGTTGCCGAACGTGGTGACCATCAAGCACAGCGTTCTCGCCTTGCAAAACTGCTTGCCAACCGCAGCGATACCATGATCATGCTGTCGGCCACCCCACACGATGGCCGTGCCAAAAGTTTTGCTTCCCTGATGAATATGCTGGACCCGACTGCCATTGCAGACCCTGAAAATTATACCCCGGAAGACATCAGGGGTCTGTGTATCCGCCGCTTTAAAAGCGATGTCAAAAATCAGGTCAACGGCTCGTTTCTTGAGCGGCAGGTGACATTGGAACATTGTCACGCCTCTGCACAGGAGGAATATGCCTTCGACCTGCTTGCTGAAATGCAGCTGGAAATGGATGCTGGCAAAGCCAAAAGCTCTGGACGTCTGTTCAAAACAAGCTTAGAGAAATCTCTCTTTTCTAGCCCAGCAGCCTGTCGCAAAAGCATCGAGGCCCGCCTGAAAAAGCTCTATAAAAAATATACGGCAGATGATATTTCTGATATTCGCTTGTTAGAAGAGTTGCATACTGCTCTGGGACAGGTCACGCCCGAAAACTTCATGCGCTATCAAAAACTGCTGGAACTTTTGCGTAGCGATTCCTACGGATGGAACCCCAAAGATCCTGGTGACCGCGTTGTGATCTTTACCGAGCGCATCGAAACCATGAATTATCTGGCGGAACATCTGCGGACTGATTTGGGGCTGAAGTCCTCTGCGATCCAAGAGATTTCTGGTGGTATGAGCGATGCAGAGCAGCAGCGCATTGTAGAAGATTTCGGCCGCACGGAATCTCCCATCCGCATTCTGGTCGCTTCGGATGTAGCTTCTGAAGGTCTGAATCTTCATTATCTGAGCCACCGCCTGATTCACTTTGATATTCCGTGGTCATTGATGGTATTCCAGCAGCGCAACGGCCGCATTGACCGTTACGGTCAGCAAAAACGCCCTGATATCCGCTATCTGCTCATTGAGAGCAATAACAAACAGATCAAAGGTGATATGCGTATCATCGAGATTCTGATTCAAAAAGAAGAGCAGGCACTGAAAAATATCGGCGATCCTGCCTTACTGTTGGGCAAGTTCAATGTGGAAGAGGAAGAAACGGTGATTGCGGAAGCCATCGAATCCGGTTCCGACGCAGATACATTTGCTCAGAGTCTAGATGCCGATGCGCAGGAATTCAACCCCTTTGAAGCTTTGATGGCCGCTGCCTCAGAAACAGAGGAGACTGCTATTGAGCAGCTTTCAGAAACTGTTTCCGACGAAACATTGTTCACCGATAAGGAATATCTGGAGCAAGCTGTGCAATACCTTAATCAGACTGACAGCAATCCAGTTCAGGAACTGCAAACGGTTTCTGGCCTAGATATCCGGTTAACCCCGGAAATGGAGCGCCGTTTGCGTGCGCTTATACCGGAAGAAGCCATGCCGCAAGGAGAAACACTGCGCCTTTCGGATGACAAAGCCTTCTGCATGGAGCAGATGCGCACCAGCATGCAAAAGAACATGGATGAGGCGGCATGGCCGTCCTCGCAGTATTTGTGGAAGCTGCACCCGATTTTCTCTTGGGTCAATGATAAGGCCGGGCTTTTGTTCAAACGCGCAGAAGCTCCCGTTCTGGGTCTGCCCGGCGTTTTGTATCCCGGTGAAGCGTTGTACATCGTTTCCGGCAGTGTTCCCAACCTGAAATCCACGCCGCTCATCGATGAATGGTTTGGTCTGCTGTATCGGGATGGGCAATTCATTCAGCGACTTTCCATGGAGGAGGTTGTCCAGAAAGCCGGACTGCGTAGCGCGCGTATTCCCAACACAAACTGCATCACGAACCAAAGCATCGTTGCTGCAAGCAGCTTGTTGCACGATGTAGTCACGCAGGCAAAGACCTATCTCACAGAGCGATACCAGCAGTACCAGGCAGAGATGAACCCCAAGCTGGATGCAGAGGTGGATAAGCTGATTGAACTGCAGGAAAAACACAAGGAGTACTATCAGACCACCCTATTTGAACATGAACGTCAACTGCAGGAGCAGGAGCGCCGGGTGGACAAACTGTTTGATGATTTTACGAACTGGGTAAAAGAAACCCTGACGATTCAAAACAACCCATATATTCGTATCGTATCCGTCCTGATGGGGGTATCCGAATGAGCATCGATCTAACCGGTATCACAAATAAAAACGAATATTATACCAACCACTATTTTTCGACCATCTTTGAGGAAAATGCAGGTGAGGCCATCACTGCCTGGGCTCAGGCTGCAAAGTCATCCGAAGAGATCCGCACACCTTGGGCACAGCTGCGACAAAACGCCCGACAGTTCTATCCCTTGCACGACCGCTACGCAGGCGGTGCATTGAATTTGCAGCTTCTGGCTGCGATTCGCACGATGGCAGACCGTTACCTGGCTTCTCTTGGGTATCCAGAAGCTGCCCCGGAACTTGTCCCTGTAGATGCTTCTCTGTCTGTTCCCGTTTATTTGGAAATGAAAAAGAGCAACGGTGCACCACTGCTATGGGTCATGCTCTCTGCTTCCAGAGAATCGGATGCCGGTATTCTGGAAAGCAATGTCTTTGACGGTAACATTGCAGAGGAAGATGCCTTCGGTGCCGTCCACAACGATGACCTGCTGGAACTGAAAAATGAGGATCTTGCCACACAGATTCTGTTCGGTGCCGCAGAGCCGCCGCGTTTTCTTCTGTTTATTTCGCTGAATCAGATTGCACTGATTGACCGGAACAAATGGAGTGAAAAACGCTATTTGCAATTCGAATTAGAAGACATCTTTTCTCGCTTGGAACTCACAACCCTGCAAGCCATGGTCGTCCTACTGCATAAAGATTCCCTCTGCCCGGAAGACGGTTCTATTCTTCTAGATGAGTTAAACGAGCAGAGTCAGAAAAATGCTGCGGGTGTTTCACAGGATTTAAAATATGCCCTGCGTGAATGTATCGAACTTTTGGGCAATGAAGTCCTCCACGACATGCGAACCCGGCAGAAAATTAACCTAGAAGAGCATCCCGTGGATGCCGGACAGCTGACACTGGAGTGCCTGCGCTATATGTACCGGATGCTGTTCATACTGTTCATTGAGGCGCGGCCAGAATTGGGCTATGCTCCCATCCGTGAACTGAGTTATCTGAAAGGTTACTCGTTGGAAAGTCTGCGGGATATCGCCGACGCTGTCCGAGATGATGTGGATGAAGTGAGCGATGGCTATTATCTACATGAAACGCTGGCAAAACTTTATGACCTGATTTATAACGGTTATCCGGAAACGGAAGCCGAATTTCAAAAAGTAACCGGTGCCGACAGTATACACGATGTTTTTTTGATTGCTCCGCTCAAGGCGCATATCTTTGACCCGGAGTACACCAAGTTGATCAATGCTACCAAACTGCGCAACAGCTGCATGCTGCGTATTATCGACTTAATGAGCCTGACACGTGCCTCCGGCAAACGCAATAGCCGCCGGGGGCGTATTTCCTACGCCAATTTGGGCATCAACCAAATGGGCGCGGTATACGAAGCTCTGCTCTCCTACCGTGGCTTTATCGCACAGCAGGATTTATACGAGGTCAAACGCGCCGGAGTTGACTTCAATGAACTGGATGTCGGCTATTTTGTTTCTGAATCTGATTTGGCACAATATACAGAAGAGGAACGCGTCCGCTATGCGTCTGGCAACAAAAAGGGCAAGTTGCGCATGTATGCCAAAGGCACATTCATCTACCGCTTGGCTGGCCGCGAACGGGAAAAATCCGCTTCTTACTATACGCCGGAAGTTCTAACCAAATGCCTTGTCAAATATGCCCTGAAGGAATTGCTGAAAGACAAATCTGCGGATGACATTCTGCATCTAACCATTTGTGAACCTGCCATGGGCAGCGCAGCATTCTTGAATGAAGCGATCAATCAGCTTGCAGAAGCCTATATTTCTCGTAAAGAGCAGGAAACCGGAGAGATCATCGGCTACGAAGAACGTTTTAACCAGCTGCAAAAGGTCAAAATGTTCATTGCCGACCGCAATGTATACGGCGTTGACCTGAACCCTGTGGCCGTGGAACTGGCCGAGGTTTCTCTGTGGCTGAACACCATTTATCCTAATGGATTTGTGCCGTGGTTCGGTACCCAGCTGGTCAACGGCAATTCCCTGATTGGTGCCCGGCGGCAGTGCTACCGCGTGAGTTCCCTGCAAGCCACCAGCAAAGGTCTGCGCTGGTATGAAAAAGCCCCGGAGCGTGTTCCCCTTGGCACCGAGCGCAAGCGCGGCAAGTTGTCCACACAAATCTATCATTTTCTGTTGGGCGACCCCGGTATGTGCAGTTATACCGACAAAGTCATCAAACAGCTGGAGCCTGCAAAAATCAAGTTTTTGAACACCTGGAACAAGGCATTTACTGCTCCTTACTGTGACGATGATATCGAAACGCTGAAAAAACTCTCCAAGACGATTGACAAGCTCTGGAAAGATCAGATTTCTCTGCGTCAGCAACTGAAGCAGCAGACGCACGACAGCCTGTCTGTGTTCAAATTCAATGATGATGAACCGGACTCCCATACTTCCATCCGCACCAAAGATCAGATGCTGCGCACCATGTACCGTTCCGAGAATGCCAAAAATGCTGGTGCTTATGCTCGTTTAAAATTTGCGATGGATTACTGGTGCGCCCTGTGGTTCTGGCCCATTGACAAGGCTGATCTTTTGCCCAGCCGCAGCGAATTTCTGAATGATATGTACATGATCTTGGTGGGGCTGTACTCCACCAACAGTGATTCCCAGCAGCTTTCCATGCTAGAAGATGCAGACGAAGAAGATACTGACATCCTGCTTCAGGTCAACTTGGACGAACTGTGCGCCCTTTTGCCCCGGCTGAGGCTGGCTCGCACAATAGCACAGCAGAATCACTTTATGCATTGGGAGCTGGAGTTTGCTGATGTATTTGCCGAGCGCGGCGGTTTTGACCTGATGATCGGTAACCCGCCGTGGATCAAGATCGAGTGGAACGAACAGGGCGTGCTGGCGGATGCCAATCCCATGTTTGCTGTAAAAAAACTGACCGCTACCCAGACCACCCATGAACGGCAGACGGCACTGGAAAATGCACATACGCACAGCATGTATTTTGCAGAGTATGAAATGCTTTCCGGCGAACAGAACTTTTTGAACGCCGTGCAGAATTATCCTGCCCTGAAAGGACAGCAGACGAATCTGTTTAAATGTTTTCTTCCACTCTCGTGGGAGAAAACGAATGAAAGCGGCATTGCCGCTTTCGTACACCCTGAGGGCGTCTACGACGACCCGAAGTGCACCACCATACACAATTTAGTCTAAATGTGTATGGTGGTCCACTGATGGTGTCATTCGACACCATCAGTAACCTCTACGATGTTAAAAGCATCGTAGAGTGTTACCAAGGCGAAGCCTCCGCGCCGATTCCAGGCATCAAGGATGCCAATGGCGACTGGAATATTACCGGCCATCCTGACCGTATCATTCATGTTACGCAGCGCGAATTAGAAGTTTTTGCCAAATTGTTTGATGGCAATGATAAGTGGCCGCAGGCACGGCTTCCCGTTTTGCACGTTCGAAGTTTAATTGGAGCCTTAAGTTGCATCGCAAGTCAGACGCAGTACATTTCTGATATAAAAACCGAAATTTTTGGCTCCGAAATGTGGCATGAAACAAATGCACAAAAAGATGGCACTATGGTTCGAAATGTACATTTTCCAGAAAGTCTTACTGATATGATTATTTCCGGACCTCATATTGCAGTTGCAAATCCTTGTTTCAAAACATCTCGAAGCATTTGTCGCCTTAACTCCGATTATGATAATATAGACTTAACTTCGATATCTGATTCATATTTACAACGTTGTAATTATCAGCCATATTGTGCGCCCGAAGAATATGAGGAACGTGCACCACTAACCCCATGGAATTGTAAAAACTATTACAGCTACCGCATTGCTATGCGAAATATGTTTAATCAAGGCGGAGAACGAACCTTAATGTCTGCCATTATTCCGCCGAAAGTCGGCCATGTTCACGCTGTTTACGAACTCGGCTTCAAAAATGATGTTGACACAGCACTAATGAGTGGTCTGATGGAATCTATTCCGTATGATTTCTACATAAAAGCAACCGGAAAGGGCTCTGGAGGCATCGGCGTTTTAGGCGGCCTTCCGATTATCCGCAGTATTTATAGTATCCGTATCATCCTTACCACTTTACTGCTTAATTCGCTCAATGAATATTACGCTCCCCTTTGGAAAAAATGTTGGAATGTTGTCTGGCCTTTCACTACTTGGTCCAAATCCGACCCTCGCCTCTCCCCTGCTCGCTTCACTTCTTTGACCTCGGAGTGGACATGGGACACGCCCTTGCGCACGGACTATGAGCGGCGGCAGGCTCTGGTAGAAATTGATGTACTTACCGCCATGGCACTGGGCATGACCCTGCAGCAGCTCAAGACCATTTACCGCATCCAGTTCCCCGTGCTGCAAAGCTATGAGGCCGATACATGGTACGATGCCAATGGCCGCATTACATTTACCAACAACCGCAGCCTGACCGGTGTAGGCTTCACCCGCCCGGAGTGGGAAAATGCCGGTGCTGTGCAGCCAATCAAGCGCGGCGATGCTCCGTGGGACGGTATTATGAAGCATGCTCCGGCCGGTTATGTGTTTGCCCGTACCATTACGGATGACACCATGCCTGGCGGCCCGGTACAGCGCACCATTGAGTATGCAGCACCCTTTGACCGCTGTGACCGGGAGCAGGATTATGAAACCGCGTGGAAGTTCTTTGAGGAAAAGTATAAAGAATAATAGGCCTATAATTTGATTGGAGGCATCAAGTTGTCCAAGAAAAAAGAGTGTTCCAACCTTGAAACACGCACTATGAATGTCACCATGTCCCAAGATGACTTCAAAAAATTAGATAGCGGTGAACTGCGCTCCAATCATGGACTCCGCGATAGTTCTGGTCATATTAAGGCTTCTCTTGATATTTCTTATATTTCAGAAAATGAACTTCCTCAACGTGAGGTAGTCCGCACGGAAACCGTATATAAAGAGTCTCCTGTCCCATCCCCCACGGCGCAGGCTCTTACTGGAACCACAATGGAAATTTTGGGCGACATCCTTAGCGACCCAGAAGTTAAAAAGTCCATTTCTGACCTTATTCACGTACTCTGGCACTATAAGGTACAACCAAAAATTCAAGATACTATTGATAGAATCAAAGGCATCTCACAACCGCAACCCCCTCGCTCTGAACAAGTTTTTCAAACAAAAGCAGAACAAATTCTATCTTCACAAACTATTGTTCCGGATTCAAAAGATACTTCATTTGAGCCTATTCCTGTCACAAATGAACAGGCTGCATTTTTGTTAGCCAAGACTAAAGAATCCGCATCCGAATTAACCCGATTGATTTATCTTCTTTCCAATATCGTAGTCAAGGATGATATAACAGCCGAAGAATACAGTCTGGAGCAATCTTATATTAAAGAGTTGCTCAGTGAATCCTCTGTGTCAACGATGACTTTTCTTCTTCAAAATCGTCAACTTGGTATTATTGACGATAAAACCGCACTTCTTTTTTCTGATGTTCTTGAGGGATATGTCGGTGACGGTCAACAGCGCATTCCTCTCTCCATCGACAAGATATCCAATCAATAATTATAGGAGTATATTGCGATATGTTACCCTCAATTCTTGCCAGCCAACTCGAAAAAGGCATTGGTGATTACATCGAAACTACATTTCCCATGAGCAACGCTCCCTTCAAAGGTTCCGTTGCAGAAATGCTTGCTCAGAAAGGCTCTGTTTATCATGAACCTTATCTTGCCGTGCGTCTGCCCTTCCGTGTTGCAAAGGAAATGCCAACCTGCTTTGAGGCAATTCACCCTGCATATCTTCCCTATGTTCATCAGCAAAAAGCGTTTGAACGACTGACTGGCAATGACGGCCGTTCTACACTGATTGCAACCGGCACAGGCTCCGGCAAAACTGAATGCTTCTTGTACCCCATTCTGGAATACTGTTACCAGCACCGTGGGGAGTCTGGCATCAAGGCGCTGATCATCTATCCTATGAATGCCCTTGCCACCGATCAGTCCAAGCGAATTGCAGAACTGATTCATAACAGTCCCGAACTGCGCGGCAATGTAACTGCCGGTATGTATGTTGGCGGTCTGGAACGCACTCCGTCCCGCACCATGAGTGAGCATGGCATCATTACTGACCACGAGACTCTGTTGAACAGTCCGCCGGATATCCTGCTAACCAACTATAAAATGCTGGACTATCTGCTTGTGCGCCCCAAAGATGCCCTGCTTTGGAAGCAGAATAATCCAGAAACGCTAAAGTACATTACAGTGGATGAGCTGCATACCTTTGATGGTGCACAAGGCACCGACCTTGCCTGCCTGCTGCGCCGTCTCAAGCGCCGCCTTGGCATCTACGATGGGTATCTGTGCTGTATCGGTACCTCTGCTACCATGGGTTCCAAGGAAAACAACGGTGCCATCCTTAATTATGCCGAGGAGATCTTTGGCGAGCCATTTGAACGAGATGCCGTCATCACCGAGGATCGGCTCAGTGCCGATGAGTTTTTTGCTGGACAGTCGACCGCATTCTTTGCCTTGCCTTCCGCAGATCAGACTGCACAGCTGGTAGCTCTTGCCGAAGAGGACAATCCTTCCGCCTATCTTCAGTGCGCGGTAAAGGCATGGTTCCCGGATTTTTCGCAGGACGTTCTATCCGACAGTGGCCGCATTGAACTGGGCCGGGTTCTTCTGCAGCATGTATTCCTACAGTCTGTTCTGCACCTAACGGAGGGCAATTACTATCAGGTTTCCCGCATTGTGGAAGCGTTGGCGCCACATTATCCGGCACTGAATGAATTATCCGATGCTTCTGCCGTGCTCAACTCGCTCTTTGCACTGGTTTCTCATGCGCGCACCGGTAAGCCGCGAAAATTACGCCCGTTCCTGAATGTACAGGTGCAGCTTTGGATCCGGGAACTGCGGCGCATCGTTGCCAAGGTCGATGCGGAGCACATCACTTATAAAATTGCGCATGATCTGAACCGACAGCAGGCCAAACAGCACCTGCCCGTTGTCAACTGCCGTGACTGCGGCATCACCGGCTGGGTCACGATCCTGAACGAGCGTCAGAACGCCACCATTGTCAATCTTGAAGCGTTTTACAACCAATATTTTAAAGCAGATGAAAAAGTCGTGATGCTTTTCCCTCATCCGCATGAAAATGTTCCCACCGGAATGCTGCCTGCACGCATCTGTCCAGACTGCCTGCAGGTAAAACTGGGGATCGACGGCAGCAGCGAATGTGCCAGCTGCGGCACCCGCATGGTGGACATTCTGATTCCCAGTCCGATTCGGACAACCGGCCCGAAGCAGCATAAGCAGTACATCTGCCCCTGCTGCGGCAGCCGCCAGGGACTTTCTCTGATGGGTGTACGCAGTGCCACGGAGATCAGTGCCAGTATTTCTCAAATGTTCGCTTCCCGCTTCAACGATGATAAAAAGACGCTTGCCTTTTCCGATAATGTGCAGGATGCTGCTCATCGCGCTGGATTTTTCAATTCCCGCACCTGGCGGTTTGGTCTGCGCACGGCAATTCAGCGTTATTGCGCAGAATGTGGTTCAGGTCAAAACCTTGCTGATTTTCAGGCCGGGTTTGTGGATTACTGGCACCTGCACATGACCGATGAAGAATTTGTCAGCTTTTTTATTCCGCCTAATCTAACCTGGAAGCGTGCATACGAAGAAATGACGCAAAATCGTAAGCTCAGCGATGACAAGCAGGCGCATATTTTGATGCATGAGATTGAGCAGCGCATCCAGTATGAAATCATGCTGGAATATGGTCTTACCAGTAAAATTGGACGTACTCTGGAACGGTCGGCTTGCTCGGTTCTTTCCTTTTCTCCTGAGGATATTGAGCAGATTGCTGCAGCAGTCCAGCTGCGTGTTGTTAACGAACTGGGTATCATGTCTCGGGAAGACCGCATAATCTTTCAGCGCATGGTCATCGGTTGGCTGAATCTACTCCGGTGCAATGGTGCTTTTAAAGATGTTGTTTTTGATGAGTACACCATCAATGATGGCAAAAGCTATATGCTTTCAAACGACCGCAATCGCTGGCTGCCCGGTCAACAATCCGGGCGTAATATTCCTCGTTTTATAGCTGAATACCTTGGAAAAAGCCATCCTACTTCTGAGTTTGATTTACCATCTTCGCGCCGTTACACAGACTGGATTGCTTTCTGCTGCACAGAATCAATTCTTGACGAGCTCAATTTCCGTGCTATCAGCAAGCTGATTCTGGAAAAATCTGTGAAGAACGGCATTGTCGTATCTGTGCCTTCTTCCGCAAACTATAAAGTCTATGGCCTGAACAAGAGCCGTGTCTTCCTTACAAACGATGTTATCCAGCTGCGCTGCGAACATTGCGGTGCGGTGTATTCGTTTTCTGCCGAAAGCCTGCCGCTGTGGGAAAATGCGCCCTGTCCTCGGTCTGCCTGTGGCGGTAAACTTGTCGAATATAAATCATCCGGCATCAATTACTATGGCCGACTTTACAGCACCGGCGATCTGGCGCGCATCAATGCACGGGAGCATACTGGCCTGCTGGAACGCCCAGATCGTGAGCAACTGGAGAAGGATTTTAAGCGTAGCAAGGAAAATCGTTCCAACTGGGACCCCAATGTTCTCTCCTGTACCCCCACTTTGGAAATGGGTATTGATATTGGTGACCTTTCCACGGTCATCCTGTGCAGTATGCCGCCTGCACAAAGTCAGTTTCTGCAGCGTGTTGGCCGTGCCGGACGCAAAGACGGCAATGCTCTGACCTTGGCAATTGCAAATGCGCGGCCACATGACCTCTATTTTTACGCAGATCCTTTAGAGATGATCTCCGGTTCGGTCACACCACCAAAAATCTTCCTGCGCGCTTCCGCTGTATTGGAACGGCAGTTCATGGCTTTTTGCATGGATTCTTGGGTGCGGAAAGGCATTCCTGATGATGCTATCCCCGATAAGGTCGGTATTATTCTGAAGAAACTGGATGCGCGGCCTTCCGATATGTTCCCTTTCAATTTTCTCAACTACGTGCAGAGTACACTTTCCCGGCAGATCAACTCTTTTGTCCAGATGTTTTCCGCTTATCTGGACGAAAGCTCCAAGGAAGAGCTGCAAATATTTGCCCGCGGCACTAGAACCACAGAAAGTTCCATGCACATTAAAATTCTGGATGCCTTTGAAAGTTTGAAGAAGCAGCAAAACAGCCTGCACAACAGCGTAAATTCCCTGAAGGTCATGATCCAGCAGCTGGAAAACAAGCCCAAAGACAGTTCTTACGACGAAGAGATCAAGGAACTAAAGGGCGAGGAAGCGGCTCTATTGACCGTTTTGCAGGAGATCAGCAAAAAGAACGTTTTCAACTTCTTGTCCGATGAGGGATTGCTGCCCAACTATGCTTTTCCGGAGGCTGGGATCATTCTGCGGGCGGTTCTCTACCGAAAGTCCGATGAGGAACTTCCGTCTGCCCGAAAAAAGTATGAAAAGCTCGTCTATGAATACAACCGCTCCGCTTCCTCTGCCCTCAGTGAGTTTGCACCGAGCAACAGTTTCTATGTGGATGGTCGCAAACTGACGATCGATCAGGTAGACCTGACAACTGCTCAGAGTGCCCTTTGGCGTCTGTGTCCAAACTGCTCTCATGCGCAGCTTGAAACAGCTGGCCGGAACACAGCAGCCTGTCCTCAATGCGGAAGCCCCGCTTGGGCCGATTCCGGTCAGATGCGCAACATGCTGAAAGTGCAGATGGTCTACTCTAACATGGACTACGCCAAGAGCTTGATTAGTGATGAAAGCGACGACCGCTCTAATATCTTTTATTGCAAGCAGCTCCTTGTAGACGTAGATGAGGACCATGACATCTCCTGTGCCTATCGCATGGACAATGAGGAATTTCCCTTTGGTTACGAATTTGTCCGTAAAGCAACGCTGCGGGAGATCAACTTTGGCGAGAGTGACCTGACAGGTGAAAAGTTATCGATTTCTGGTGTCGAGGAAGTGCGCAAAGGGTTCCGGATCTGCAAATATTGTGGTAAGATTCAGACTGACAGCAAGCCGAATAACCACAGCTATTCCTGTAAGACACGCAAAATCCCTGCGCTCTCACAGGCCGATGCCTATGAAGAATGTCTGTTTCTGTATCGTGAATTCAGCACAGAGGTTCTCCGACTTCTGATTCCCGCTACGACGATGAACTCTTCTTCCGTCCGGATGGAATCCTTTGTTGCGGCCTTCATGCTTGGTATGAAAGAATATTTTGGCAATGTCGATCACCTCCGGGCTGCTGTCAGCGAAGTACCCGTCCCGGATGCCGACTATCGCAAACAGTATCTCGTGATCTACGATTCGGTTCCCGGCGGCACGGGATATCTGAAGCAGTTGATGCATGAAAAAGATTCTTTGATTCAGATTTTTGAAAAAGCCCTTCATGTTATGGAAACCTGCTCCTGCAAAGACGATCCGCAGAAGGACGGCTGCTATCATTGCCTATATGCGTATCGCCAGAGCCAGCAGATCGGTAATATTTCGCGTGCAACTGCCATTCGGCTGTTGAAAACGATTCTTTCCGGTAAAGACCATATCCAAAAAATCGATATGATCAGCAGTATTCCTGTAAACCCGCTGTTTGAAAGCGAATTGGAATCGCGCTTTTGGGAAGCGATCCGTCTAAAAGTTGGTGCTGCAAATATCAGTGACACCGTAAGAAACGGAAAACACAGTTATTATCTCAAACTGAAGCACTCTGCTTGGGAACTTGAACCTCAGGTTTCACTGGGTCCAAGCAACGGTGTATCCGTTCCCTGTAAACCAGATTTTGTGTTCTGGCCTGTAGCCGCGCCCGGACACAAGCCCCTAGCGGTGTTTACGGACGGCTTCCTATACCACAAGGATATCGTTTCCGATGACACCATCAAACGTGAAGCACTCCGCCGCAGTGGGCAGTTCCGGGTCTGGTCCCTGAGTTTTAAGGATGTTCAGAACGTTTTTACCCCGCAGGGGGATTACGCCACTTCTGTTTTAGCGGTCGAAAAAATGCCGCTCGGCAAGGTGATGTACCGTTCCGAAGTACGAAAGCTCCATGCAGAGGTACTTGATCCTGCAAAGCTTTCTGCGTTTGACCTCTTGATTGCCTACCTGAATCTGCCGGATGCCGAAACGATCTTCCACGCACAGGCACACGCTTATGCACTTTCTCTGCTGTATCCGGCATTCATCAAGAACAATGCGGCATTCGATCAATGGCATCAGGTCTTTCAGGATGTGAACGATCAACTGCATTTTACAGATTCCAGTTTCCGCTTTGGGCTGACCGCTTATGGAGCGTGGGTCCCTCGTGCTGTAAATTCTCATCTGGCTCTCTATGCAGGCATTTCCGCTGCATCCATGAAAGCAGATGGTGCTGTTACCGTCTTTGCCGTCCTGAACGATGACAAGAACAGCCGCACAGATAAATACGAACCGGAGTGGAACGGTTTCTGGCAGTTTTTCAATCTGATGCAGTTTGCCTCAGAATTTGCTGCCGTTTCTTCTACCGGGCTCAGGCGCATGGACTATCTCGCACTTCCTGTTTCCCAGAGCAGCTGTTCTTCGGCGGAAGCCTCTTCCACACCCGATTCCGGATGGAATTCCATCGGTGAATTGCTATTTGACGAAGATGCGAAAGCATTCGCTGCCTTGGCACAGAAAAGCGGTATCCCAGCACCTGCTGAAGATTTCATTGGATTTGAGGCAGCTGGTGCAGATGGAAATGTCATCGCAACGGTTGAAATTGCTTGGCCGGACAAGAAATTGGGATTTATGACTTTTGAACAGTCCATTGATCGAGAAAAGATGGAGCATCTCGGCTGGAAAATATACACCGCAGCCGATCTATCTGGTCTTGATTTAAGCAATCTATTGGGAGGAAAGAACGTATGACAACTGCAAAAGTTGCAATTTCCGCTGATTTTTTGACGGCCTTTGCACACCTTCCCCGTCAGGTGCAGGGAAAAGTTACCGAACTTGTCAACAAATTCCGGAATGACCCTGCTTCGCCGGGAATTCACTACGAAAAGATAAACTCTTGTATCGATAAAAAAATATATTCCATTCGTATCGATGATACCTACCGCGGCATTGTCGTTCGTCAATCCGAAGTTTATCTGCTTTTATGGGTCGATCATCACGATGAGGCCTACCAGTGGGCCGCCCGAAAACGCTGTGAAGTAAACCCGAACACCGGTTCACTTCAGGTTTTTGATGTACAAACGGTTTCCGAACCGATCGCGGCACACAGTCAGCCGCTTCTGTTTTCTGCTTTCAAAGACGCGGATCTGCTTCGGCTGAGTGTTCCTGAAGCGCTGCTGCCTTATGTCCGCAGCTTTGAAACAAAAGAACAGTTTTATCAGGCGCGATCTTCCTTCCCGGCAGATGCATACGAATATCTCGCCTGGCTTGCAGAAGGCTTTTCCATGGAAGAAGTTCTGGAACTTGCCAACGAAGAATGCAATACCTCTCCCGCAGCACAGGATTTGTCGGCAGCATTGGAACAGCCCATTACCATGCGGTCCTTTGTCGTCGTGGAAGGGGAAGATGAACTGCGCCGCATCATGGCTGCACCGCTTGAAAAATGGCGTGTTTTTTTACATCCGGCTCAGCGAAATCTGACGCAGAAAAATTACTCTGGCCCTGTTCGTGTTCTGGGTGGTGCAGGAACGGGAAAAACGGTTGTCGCTCTGCACCGCGCTAAATATCTGGCATCTCAATGCACCGGGCAGCAGCGTATTCTTTTTACGACCTATACGGCGAACCTCGCCGCAGATATTCAGGAAAATCTCCGCAAGATCTGCTCGATCGAGGAACTACGCAAAATTGAAGTCATTCATCTTGACGCATGGGTCAGCCGCTTTATGCGCGAGTCCGGCTTTTCTTTCCAGATCGGCTACGATGACGCCTTGGCTCCTATATGGGAAAAGGCGCTCTTTCTTGCAAACACGGAACTGCCTTACGACGTTTCTTTTTATCAGGAAGAATGGAATCGGGTCGTAATTTCACAGGAAGCGATTACGCGTGACCAATATCTGAAAGCCTCCCGAAACGGCCGCGGCACACGGCTGGACCGCAGAAAGAGGCTTCTTGTATGGCAGGTTCTGGACAACTACCAAAATCTGATGAAAGAGCATCAGATCCGCGACATCAATACTGCCATGTATGAGTGCACAAAACTTTTACAGGGCAGCAGTGTAAAGTCGCAGTATACCCATATCATTGTAGACGAAGGACAGGATCTAAGCGATAACACATATCGCCTGATTCGTGCTCTGGCCGGCCCGGAACACGCAAACGATCTTTTTATCGTGGGTGATGCGCATCAGAGGATCTATCGGAATCGGCCTATCTTATCGAAATGCGGTATCAATGTCCGCGGCCGAAGCAGTATTTTAAAGATCAACTATCGCACCACAGAGGAGATTCGGCATAGTGCATTCTCCTTCTTAGAGGGCCTCTCTTTTGACGATTTGGATGAAAGTACCGATAGCGGAACCCAATGCCAATCTTTGACCCACGGAGAACCTCCTATCATTCGGAATTTCCCGGATGCAAACGCAGAATTCAACTTCATTTATACTGAAATCCGGAAGCTACAAAATTCTGGTATTTTGCTAAAGGAGATTTGCATCGTTGCGCGTACAAAGAACCTTGCAAACGATTATCTGTCCCTGCTGACAAAGGCCGGCATCCGTTCTTACGCAATCAAACGGAATCAACCTGACAATCGAAACTTTGATGGAATTCGTGTCGCAACCATGCATCGTGTGAAGGGGCTCGAATTCAAATACGTCTTTATTGCTGCCCTCAATCACCGCGTTGTTCCTCTAGCTGCTGCCATCAATCACATGGATCCAATCTCCGAAAAAGAATCCATCACATCCGAAAAATGTCTGCTTTATGTGGCTATGACACGCGCGCAAAAGGGAGTTTACATCACAAGCTATGGTACTTGCTCTCAGTTCCTACATCAATCTGACTGAAACACTTTCTATATGTAATTCCTCTACTTCTTTTTGTTGAATTTTTGGCCTGCCCATGGTAATATTGAATTACCATTACAAGGAGGATTTCCTATGAAACTCACAAGCCTCTATGTGCATGACTTCAAGGGCTATAGAGAACATCAATTTGATTTGCAGGGAAAAAGCACCGTCCTTTTCGGTGTAAACGGTGCTGGCAAATCAACCGTTCTGACAGCCATTAATTATTTAATGTGGCCAGTTTTGAACCGTTTAAGCAACACTCAGGGAACTGCTTTCCGCTCCTTAAATACAGAATCTGTTCATGCTGGCTTTGGAATGATGAACCTTGGTGCTGATTTCAGCCTGGCTGGTGAAACCTTGTCTTTAAGAAAAGATTATATTAAAGCCAAGCCCGGAAAAGCACCACGAGTAATTCCATACAAGGATTTATACGATGCTTTTGTTGAAAAATTTACAGCAACTTATCTCTCTGAGGGATCAGAAAACAATATGCCCATTTTCGTCAATTATGGAACCAATCGTTCCGTCCTTGACATTCCTCTTAGAATTCGTACCAATCATGAATTTTCGCAGCTGGCAGCTTTAGAGCGAGCCAGCGAGAATGAATTGGATTTTCGTTCCTTTTTTGAGTGGTTTCGCAATCAGGAAGACATCGAAAACGAAACAAAAACAGAAACCAAAAATTTCGATTATGAGGATGTTTCTTTAGGGTGTGTCCGCACAGCTGTCTGTTCTATGTTGGATAATGTCTCCGACCTAAAAGTTAAACGTAGTCCCCTGCGCATGACAGTCAAGAAGAATGGACTAGAAATGCGCGTTGATAATCTTTCTGATGGTGAGAAATGTACCCTCGCTCTCTTTGGTGACTTAGCTCGTCGTATTGCTCTGGCTAACCCTTCTCGCAGCAATCCACTTGAGGGAGAAGGTATTGTACTCATCGATGAGATTGAACTTCATATGCACCCTTCTTGGCAGCGAAAAATTCTCGGTGCATTAAAAAGTACTTTTCCGAACATTCAATTTATCATCACAACGCATTCTCCTCAAGTGATAAGCGAAGTAGATGACAGTTACAATCTTTTCGGTCTGAAGCAGGAAAATGACGATGTAATCGTTAAACCCTATAATGTGCATGGATGGGATACCAACGGAATTCTGCATAGCGTAATGCATACCACTGAGCGTCCCGAAAATGTTGTAAGAGCATTTGAAGCATTCGATAGCGCCATCGAATGCAACCTTAAAGAAGCATCTAAAATTCTTCAGTATCTGAAAGAAACTGTTGATCCCAACGATCCAAAGTTGACAGAGTGTGAAGTTCGTTTCGATTTGGAGAATCGCTGAGGATTAACTATGATTAAAATCAATAAAGGTATTGAGCCTGTAGAGCTTACGAAATACAAACAACAGCCTAATGCATCCTACCGAGATATGCATGGTGCTCCCTCAGGAAAAAGTAATTCCGATGGAACTCCCATCGATGTTTATACTATAGTTCTGAATCGTCTAATTCAGGAGCAAGGGTGTATTTGTGCTTATTGCATGTGTCGAATTCCAGAAAAAGGAAAGAAAGCAACGATTGAGCATATTGACCCACAGAGTGCCACTTCTGAAGAGAAAGCCTTAGATTATCGGAACATGCTTGCTGTATGTAATGGAAATCGTGATGCTCACAATGACAAAGAAAAATCCTGCGATGCACATCGCAAAAATGCTCCTTTAAGCGTCAATCCATTAAAATCAGATACATTATCTTCTCTCAAATATCTATCCAATGGCGAAATAACTGCCTCTGACGATGCTATTAAGAAAGACCTCTGTGATACTCTCAATCTAAACTGCTCAGAAAGACGCATCCCGGAAAACAGAAAGGCCGCCTTAACTGCATACCTTCGGGTCTTTGTCGCCAAACATCCCACCGGCGATATTAAAGAATCTTGCCGACGGGAGTTAGAAAAATATCAACAGGAATCACCCAAAATGCCATACGTTGGTATTATTTTGGATTGGCTTACTCGCCATACATAATAGTATACCTCTTACATCTCTTATTGAGCATTGGGGCAGTGGTATTCCGCGCATCATGGGAAAAGTCAAAGCCTATGGTCTTCGAGATCCAGAATTTATCGGCGGTGAAGTTGATTTGCGTATCAATATCTATCGTAACCAACTGAATGCCGCCAGTGCTGCTCAGGACATTCCTCAGCATATGTGAGTGCCGACAAACAATGAGCACTGCCGACAAAGTGCCGATAAAGTGCCGACAAATGAACAAGAGCGGCAAATTTACAATTATGTCCTCGAAAATCCATCCATTACAACTACCCAAGCTGCTACTTTGTTAAACATCGGGCAGCGTCGCGCACGAAACCTTTTAGTCAAGATGGTAGATGACCGCTGGTTGAATAAGGAAGGTGCTTCTCGCAGCACTGTTTATGTAATCAACCACGACCCTGTGTAATATTGCTCTGTTCCCCAGAACGACCGCCGTATCCGACCTTCTCTACCCATCTCCTCACGCCTGCATTGCATTGTTCCCAAGAACGAACAGAAAAATGTACGATTATGACATCAATTTGCAGGTATCGAGCCATGTGGAGTGCGTACTCTTGATGTCAAAAGTGCAGTAATATTGTGCGGTGATTCGTTCAATATCGTTCGGACATCATTTTACAGTCTGAACCGTTCTCGTCCTTGGAAACAGGTCGAGGGCGGTTTTTGAGCATTTGGGCAATATCTAAATTGTAGCCACAGGAGTAGCAGATAATTGAGTTTCTGGATTAGATGTTTGGGCTAACAGCGAATCCGGCAACTCAGGTATCTTGGGGTATCTAGTGTAGGATTTAGATGTCATCTATAAAGGAGGATAGCAAACAGGAATGAGTACGAAAATCAAGGGTTCCGAATTTCCGCTTGCAAAGATTTTCAGTTCCGATTTTGATTACAATATCCCATCTTTCCAGCGCCCTTATTCCTGGACGGAAGACCAGACGCGAGAACTCTTCAACGATTTGCACGATTTCTATGTAGAAGAGAGCTCCGAAGAACAATATTTTCTTGGCAGTATCGTTCTTGTAAAGGAAGACGACAAGCCGCACTCGGAAGTGATTGATGGGCAGCAGCGTCTTACCACTCTGACGATTCTTCTGGCTGCGCTGACTTCCAGGCTAACCGGGGACGATCGGGCGGATTTCAAAAACTATATCATCGAACCCGGTCGTGCCTCTCAGGGCATCGTTCCCAAACCGCGCCTGCAATTGCGCAAGGTGGACAATCCTTTCTTTTGCACTTATGTGCAGGAAATGCAATTTGATAAACTGTTTGGTTTGAATCCTGATATGCTGCCAACAGAAGCTCAGCAGAACATTCTTCTCAATGCCAAATTGCTGATGGACCTTCTAGTGGCTAATTTTGCCTCGGAGGCCGAACTGGTTCGTTTTGGTGCTTTTCTGGTACAGCGCTGTCTACTGATTGTAGTATCTACCCCCACCGAGCAATCTGCGTTCCGCATCTTTTCGGTCATGAACAATCGCGGTATGGATTTGCTTGTCACCGATATCATCAAGGCAGATGTGATTGGAGCCATCACGCCAGACAGCTGGCAGCAGGATTACAATGAAAAATGGGAATCCCTTGAAATTCAGCTTGGCCGATCCGGATTTAACGACCTCTTCGGCCATATCCGCATGATCCGGATGAAGGCCAAAGCCAAAAAATCCCTGCAAGAGGAGTTTTACAAGTTCGTTCTGCCTGCCATCACCTGTCCTATAGCTATTGATTTTATTGACAACACCCTAGAGCCCTTTGCAAACGCCTATGACATAATTTCCAGCAGTCATTACGCTGGTGCCGAGGATGTTAATAACATTCTCCGCTGGCTGAACCGGATTGATAACTCCGATTGGCTCCCGGTCGCCATGCTTTACTATGTGAAGCACAAAGACAACGCTGTGCTTCTACAGCGTTTTTTCAGCAAACTGGAACGCTTGGCTGCCTATATGCGCATTTCCTCTACGGATGTTACCCACCGAATCGACCGCTATGCCAAGGTTCTAGCCGATCTAGAAAACCCTGCTGTGGCAGACTTTGGTCCCTCTATCGAACTTTCTGCCGCCGAGATTCAGGACTTCCTCACACGCCTGGGTTCCGATGTCTATAAGATGACTTCCAACAAGCGCAACTATCTGGTACTCCGGCTCGACTCCTTTGTATCGGATGGTTCGGCATACTATGATTCCAAACTTCTTACCATTGAACATGTTCTGCCCCAGACAGTTGCTCCCGGAAGTCAATGGGAAAAAGACTGGCCCGATCCTGTCGAGCGAGAAAAGTGGCTACATAAACTCGGAAACATTCTGCCGCTTTCCAAACGAAAGAATTCACAGGCGCAGAACTACGAATTCCCAGTCAAAAAGGAAAAGTATTTCAAAACAAAAGGTGTTTCTTCCTTTGCACTGACTACACAGGTTCTTAATTACACCACATGGACTCCTGCTATTGTACAGAAACGACAGTCTGAACTTATTGAGATCTGCAAAAAGAAGTGGGATCTCATCCTCTAAATTTCTCTAATACTCCTTATATTTTTAATTACAAAAAGCCGCCAGCGTATCATGTGAAAATCCATCACACTGTACGCTGGCGGCTATGCTTTATCCTCTATTCTTCTTATTTTTCACGCAGGCACATCAATACTCAATCCCAATTTCAGCTCCACGATATAGTAGTCATCCCAGATCGTGATTTGCCGGAGCCAGCGTTTGACCAGCTTTTCGTCAAACTCGGTCAGCTCATTGCTCTGCTGTCCGATAAAATCTTGCAACTCCTTGA
>ERZ780157.1213-NODE-1213-length-28763-cov-3.678208_pt1 | contig 28763 bp, 20 predicted proteins | sample MGYA00511169_ERZ780157 | MGnify/ENA primary metagenome ERZ780157 (study PRJEB29588, sample SAMEA1965149) | human gut metagenome | biome: human gut; feature: human-associated habitat; material: faeces | place: Denmark | collected 2008/2010 ... | reverse complement strand
AGCCGTATCGGAAGGTGCGGCTGGATCACCTCCTTTAAGGGAGTAGATGGAGACATCTACCATCCAAGTCGAGTGTACCTAGGTACACGGAGTTACAACGAGTGGAGCATAAACACTTACAAAACAAATGCAAACCCACGAGTGTGTGGAAATTCCTTACTATTCTGAAAAAGCTTAAAAAAGTGCGTATCCTTAGGGATGCGTTTTTTTTTGCATTTTTACGCTTTTCGATGACGTATGGCAATACATAAACTACGCCTCGGGTAACTATGGTTTAGTCTATATGTACTCCATATTGTTGTGGTAAACATTTCAAAAACATAAAAAGGCAAACAATCACGTTTGCCCTTTTTTCTTGCTTGTATTACTTTTGCGATTATTGAAACTTATTTCATTCGGCATTTTACCGATTTTGCCTACTTTACGTATGGCAAATCAGCCTTTGCTGTTCATATTGGTGGAGATTATTGTCAATATAAATGCGATTACAAGTATCGAAACGCCAAGAATAATCAGTATTTTCTTCCATCCCAGCGCCCCTTTGCCTTCGCCGTAATCGATGTAGCGTCTGCGTGCAATGGGCAAACATACTATTGCCACAAGTCCCATAAACGTCGGTAGCAAAACGGGTGCGCTAACGGCAAAACTTTCCCCGAGGATAGCCATCGCAACGCATGTTGCCGTCACTCCGCCGTAAATTGCCACAAGCCCCGCGACGGACAAAAACATCGACTTGTACTTTGCCGCGCGGCTAAACATCAAGTAGGGGAAGTAGTACATGCCGTACATGCACAGTATCATCAGTGACATTGTCAGCACGCCTTCCGCCTTGCAGAAAAACAACACCCAGTACGCAACCAACGCCGCGTAAAACATCGCATAGCCGTATTTGAGGATAAACTTGCCCATGTACTTCCACAGCGACAACGTTTCGCCCAAGCCTTCGGCAACGGCTTTGTCGGCGGCTTCGCCTAGGTCTAGCGTTTTGCGCTTTGGTTGCTGTTGTTGCGTTTCGGCGGCTTGTTTTGCTGCTTTGGCTCTTTTGTTAGACGCCACAAAGTACCCGACAATCGGCACAAATGCAAAAATATCCAGTGCAATCAGTACAAACAACATCGGCGGATAGGCTTCCGCTACGCTAATCGTGCCGATAGTCAAACCTAGTGGCCCGGGCGGTGGCGGTCAAGGCGGACAACCCGGCGGTCCCGGCGGCCGGGGCGGACGTTAAAAGCATAAACTAAGAATATTCCGTAATGCAAAGCACTGCAAGTGAGTAAACTTGCAGTGCTTTTTGTGTATAAAAAGCTAAGAAACGATTGTTTGTGGTACATGATACTTTGTTTTTAAGTACATCGTGTATTAAACTTTTCGTATTGGTTGGCTATTGCCAAATTTTCTCGGTAAGTATTGACATTGTGCGGTGATTATAGTACAATTTGTTGTATGCGAGTGCGCTTGTCGGAAGTGGGCGACTAGTGTGTTGCGGCGGTGATGCGCTGTGGCGGACTTTGGTGTTGCTTCTTTGCGTGCTTGCAAGGCTGTTGTATGGGGTTGTTCGGTGCTTTTGGTTGCGCCGTGTCCGTGTGACAAAGGGGAGAAAACTTATGACGTTGCAATCCGACGCATTACAAACAAATCAAACGCCTGTCGAGCAAACGCCTCGGTACAAGGTGCTAAATTCCAACGCAATCAAGCTTATTGCCATCATTGCAATGACAATCGACCACATCGCTTGGGCGGTTTTTCCTGCCTACAGTACAGATCCGTGGGCGATCGTGATGCACATCATCGGGCGGCTGACCAAGCCGATAATGTGGTACTGCATTGCCGAAGGATACCACTACACGCATGACGTCAAAAAATACACGGCGCGGCTGTTTATTTTTGCGGCGATTTCCCACGTGCCGTACATGTTGCAGTCGGTGCCGTTTAAGCAATTCGGTTGGCTTGCGCTTGTTCCGTTTGCGACGGGCAACGGTTTTATGGGACACGTGCTCAACCAAACCAGCGTTATGCTGTCCCTTGCGGTAGGTCTTGTGATGTTGCGTATCAACGACAGCAAAAATATTCCGCAATGGGCAAAAGTGGTGTTGGTTTTGTTGTTGTGTGCGGTGGCTTTTCCTGCTGATGGTAGTTGCATAGGTAGTCTGTGCGTGTTAAGCATCGGCAGTAATCGCGGCAAACCCGTCAAGCAAATACTGTGGTGCTTGTTGTACGTCACGATGTACGCGGCGGTGTACTTCTTTTGCATCGACAAGTGGTATGCGCTCATCCAAATGTGCGAGGTCTTAGCGATACCTGTAATTATGTGTTACAACGGCAAACGCGGTAGCAATCCTACGCTAAACAAGGTGTTCAAATGGGGATTTTACATCTACTATCCGTTGCATTTGCTTGTGATAGGCGTTGTAAATTTGCTTGTCGGCTAGGCATATGACGGTGTTGTCGATAAGTTGAAGTTGGAAGTCATATTTTGCTGAAATGTAAGCAAAAAATACATACGTATGTTAAAAACAGTCACAAGAAGGCGTTTCTTGTGGCTGTTTTTTGTATTGAACGTGCGTTAGTCGGAAGTTGAACGGCTTTGACGGTGTATTTTGTTTATTGTACCAAAAGAGCAATACAGCCGTGTGTGTTGTAGGACTTGATTGCTACAAAATGTTTTTTGCGTTTGGATTAGGCGTTTGTCAATATCCCAAATATTCCACGCCGACAAGTAGTATTTCGTTGATTTTGGGGTTGGCAAGTTTGTATTTGATTATTTTGCCGTTACGTTCGGTAGTTACGATGTCGAGATTGCGTAGCAGTCGCAACTGATGGGAAACGGTGGTTTGGTTCATCTCTACGATTGTGGACAAATCCGTCACGCACAACGGACTGATTGCCAGCGCCGACAGTAGTTTTATCCTTGACGGGTCGGAAAGTAACGCAAAAAATGCGGCAATCTTCCTTACGGCGTTGTTGTCGGGCAAGTAGCAATCCATATCTTCCAAAATTTGCGGTGTTGCGGTAAGCATATTGTACCTCGCTTGATTGTAAACTATAGTGTGAGTAATCGTTGCGGTGCGTTTTGCCTCTAAACGTGCGACTTGTATGCGGAAAACGGCAAAGACCCGCGAAAAGTCGCAATGTATTAGGCAAAAAGTTGTATAACCGTGTTTTGTTTTGTCGAAAATATTGTAAAACATGCACAAAACAAAAATTTGAAACATATTGTAGAATAACGACAAAAAATGTCAAAATCAAGGGGAATTTTTTATGAATATAACGGGAAGTTTGCTGTATTTGCTGTTGCTGTATGCTGTGTTGGACAAAAACAATAAATTGTCCACAACCACGGGGCTTGTTATTGCGTTTGTGATACTGCTGTTCAACTGCTACGCAAGTCGTTGTTGCAGACAAAACCAAACGCTTGGGCAAAGCTCGTCTAACGACAACACCTTTACGGTGCTTAACGGATTTTAGACTACTTTCGCCGTATGACGTCGTCAGTGCGGCAAAGCACTTATTTTGTCATTATATCTATCTAAAAAAGCAGTCCGACTAGAATCTCCTGTCGGACTGCCTTTGTATTGAAATTTTTTATACGTATGTAAAATTTGCGTACATTTTTAGCTTTTTATTCGCTTTATTTCGTTTGCAAAATTTGCTTTTCGCTTGCTAAAACTCTGTCTTTTTGTTGACCAACTTTGCCTTGTATACGCAGTAGCTGTGGCGACCGAATGTGTAAAAGCCGTGTTCCGTCGTGCCGATGTAGCCGTCGCCGAATATGTCAAACAAGTTGGCTGTCACAGTAAACTCGGGCAACCTGCCTACAAGTTTGCCGTCCTCTACAAGGTAGGCGACCAACGCAGGCATTGCTACGTCGCCCGACGGGGTCATGTCGCCACCGCTCGTCACGGACAAATAAACCGCTTTGCCGCTTGCCAGTTCCGCAAGGGTTTTCGGCGTATTTTTGACAGTAAAGCCTGCCGCACCTAGGGTTGGTACGCCGTTGTAAGGCGCACTTGCCGAGCCGAGGTTTTCGGTGTTGTACATCGCCGCCGTCTTTTTGCAAGTGATCAAGCGTTTCAGTACGCCGTCTTCCACCAAGTAGTGGGTAAAGTCCTTGTTGACAACGCCCTCCGCATCGAAGAAGTTTAGATTGATTTGTCTACTCGGGTCTGTGTCGATAAGCAGCGAAAACTTGTCGCTAAATATCTTTTGCCCAAGCTTGCCGTTGAAAATGGACGCATTGTTGAAGTACATTTCCGCAAGCAAGTGTTGCATGGCATATTGTAGCGGTTCGAGGTCGCCTATCACAGTTACTTCGTCCTCCTCGATTTGCGGCAATTTGTTCAAAAAGGCGTCGCACTGTTGCTTGACGTCGGCGGCAATTTGGTCTTCGTCAAAGTAGTCGGCTTCGCACCCGTAAAACTCGTCCATTATGTTTGCCGACCCCTTGTACTTGATGCTAAGGCTGATGTAATATTGGTTACCCTTGTACAGCAAATCCGTGCCGTCGCTGTTGGTGTAGTGCGTTTGACTGCTGTTTAGTTGCACCTTGTTGTTGAACAAAAAGTCGGGGTTTTCCTCCGACAAGCGTTTCAGCAATTTTGCCGTTGCCGGTACAAAGTCGTGCGGATCGAATATCGGCTTGGTTGCGTCGACGTGCATTACCAGCGGTTGGTCGTGGGTCTCGGGGTAGGCGATGCCTTGGGCAAGTTTCGCCGTTGCCGCTTGGGTCAGTTGGTCTAGGTCGGCGTTTCCGAGTTTGCCCTCCACGCCGATATTGCCGCCGTCATACATGCGCACGGTGTTGGTTAGGTCGTTGTTTATGCGTAGCGATTCCACCTCGCCGGCTACGATGTTGATACATCTGTCCGAGCAAGAGTAAACTATCGTTTCCTTTTTCATTGTGTGCGCCTCCTTTATTGTACGTTCATTTTGCTTATGCGTATGTGCGGTCCGCCAAGTCCCACGTTTAGCGGAAATTGCTCCATTTTACCGCAACCGCCCGTTACAAAACTGAGTATGGTCAGGTCGTTTGCCACGCCGTCGATGAGTCCGAGCGTTTCAAACACGTTTCCTGTCAATACTGCGATTTTTACGGGATCACCGAGTTTGCCGTCGACGATTTCGTAGCAAATACTCGGCGCGATGGTAAACGTGGACATGCCCGAACCGTGCTTGACCGTCTTGATGTAGTAGCCGTGCTTGATGCCTGCAATCAGCTCGTCCACGGTGGAAGTGCCGCGGTCGACGTAGGTTGTTGTCATGCGTACGATAGGCTCGAAGTCGCAATTGATTGCGCGTGCGTTGCCCGTCAATTCCTCGTTGAGGGCGGCGGCTGTAGTTGCGCTGTGCAGTCTGCCGCTAAGTATTCCGTTTTTGATTAGGTACGTGTCCGTCGCGCTTGTGCCTTCGTCGTCGTATGGTACGTAGCCGCTACCGTCCAGCAAGCCGCTTTCGCGTATGGTCAGCAACTCGCTGCCCACTTTTTTGCCTATTTGCCACTCGCGCGCCATGGTTTCGTCGCCAAGCATAAAGTCGCTTTCCGACTTGTGACCGAAGCTTTCGTGGGCAAACACGCCCGTTACGTCGGGCGCAAACACCACGGGGTAACTGCCTGCCGTGACGGGTTTTGCGTTGGTTATGTAGTTTTCGCACTCGGCGACAAAGTCGGCAAGTTGCTTGTCGGTGTAGCCTAGTTGGTCAAAGCGTGTCAGCGCATGGCTTAGCGCCTCGTACATCGTTTCCTCGCCCTTGGTGAAGCCCATTGCGTAGGATTCGCCTGCGGTTTGGAAGTCGTAGGTGATGTCCGCACCTTTGCTGGAATAAAACTTGTACAGCGAGTTGCGGTCGATGTAGCGTGCGTTGATTATGTTGGACATCGGCGAAACGAGCTTTGCGCCTGTGTCGGCAACAAGCTTGATTTTGTCGGCAAGCGGCACGTTGCGCACCGAGCAGTCGGTAAAGCGCAGTTTGGTGTCCTTGTTGACTTGGTAGCGTGCGACGATTGCGTTGTTTGCAATGTCGGGGTTGGGCGTTGCGTAACCGTACAACTCGTCAAGCGCTTGCTGTATGTTGTCGATGTCGACGGTGCTGGTGTAGTACCACATTTTGCCGTCGAAAACGCGAATAAACGCCTTGACCTCGGTTGTTTCCTTTGCTTCGTCCAAGTTGCCGTTTTTGATGAGGACGTTGGTGGCAAAACGATCCTCGATGCGGATGTCCGCGTAAAAATTTGGGTTGAATTTGTACATTTGTCGGTTCTCCTGTTGTTGCGTCGAGCGTGTGCTCGGCGAAAGGGCGCAATTCGCCGCTTGGGGTGTTTGTGATAACAATTGATACTGTTTGCAACAATTATACAGTAATTGTCCGTCGTTGTCCACCCTAATACGGCAGTAAAACGCAAATTTGCGGCAAATGTCGGTTGCAAAGGCGGTTGCGTGGCGTTGCATGTGCGGTTGCGGTAGTTGCGACGGGCGAAATAAAAAGCCGTCGGCGTTACGGGACGGCTTGCGGCGGTGCGTGTGGGAGTTTGACTGCGATATTTGTTGACATCGGGCGCGACAATCGGTACAATATTGGTTGTGACAAAGTATTGCGTTGGTGGTGGCGTTGCAAAAAGTATTGCGGTGGCAGTGTGTGATGTTTTGATATGACGTTGTACGTTGCGTTGGTGCGATGTTGCGTTGCCTTTGTTAAGCGTGGCGGTTTGTTGTGGCGGCGCAAGGGTGTTTTACTCACAGCCAAGTTTGCGTAGGAGCGTCAGCGTGTCGTACAGTCCGCTACGGTTGACTCGTTTTAGTAGGTACAGCGTTTCGGGGCGGTTGGCGGTGACGGTGCTTACGCCTTCGTTGCATGTCAGCGTAATACGGAACCCCATGCCGCGTAGCGTGGCTTCCGACAGTTTGGAGTACTTGCCGAAGGGGTAGGCGAACACTTTGCACTCGCACCCCGTTTGCTCGAATATGCGTTTTTGCACATTGCCGATGTCGGCGGAAAGTGCAAGGCAGTATTGCTCGTCGGTTTCGCCTCTACGTTGCGATGCGCCGAACCGTGGCGAATAGTTGTGCATGTTGTAGGTGTGGTTGCCGATTTCCATTACGCCGCGTGCGGCAAGCTGTCCGACCTCTTGCCAAGTGACGTGTGAGTAGTTGGGGTTGTCGCTGTCCCCGGACGTGGTGCTGTACTCGGTAAAACGCCCGATGATGTTGATTACCGCACACATATCGTACTTTTGCAGTAGCGGCTCGGCGTAAAACAGGTTGTTGTAGTGTCCGTCGTCGAAAGTAATTAGTATCGGTTTAGTCGGCAGTGCGCCGTTGCCGTCGACAAAATCTATCAGCTGTTTGGTTGTTACGGCGGTGTATCCGAGTTTGCGCAGTGCGGAAAGGTCGTTTTCCAACTGCGTGGGCGACACAATGTACTTGCCTTGACGACTTTTCAGTACGCTGTGGTACATTATGCACGGTAGCGGCACGGACGTTTGTTGCAAGCTTGCTTGCTCGGTTGCGGCAAAGGCGAGTTGCGGTACCAAGCAAAACAATGCGGTGGCAAGCATAAGCAGTAGCGCAGTACAAGATATGATTGTTTTTCCCGAAGTTGTGTTCATACGTAGAGTATGTGCAATCGCTCGGTAAATATAGTTTGTGGGGACTTGCGGTGGAGATTAGTTGCGCCGATGTAATGAAATTTAATGTACGTATGCGGATTTTGCTAAGTTTTGAACTTGAAACGGCACAAATTCGGGAGTGTAATCGATGAAAAAATCGTTGTTTGCAATTTTATCGTTGGTATTGTTGGTCGTCCTGTCGGCGGCAGTTTTGCCATGCGATGCAGTTGCAAACGCGGCGTACGCTCCGCACAAACAGCAGTGCGACGGGTATACTGTATACGAAATTACCGACAACGGCAAGACCATCGGCGCACGCATGTCGGGCGAGTTTTTCGGCGGCATGGACGTAGTAGCGGAAGTTTATGGCAAAGTTGACTTTTGGTTGTTTGACGACAATCTTACCGACGAGCAAAAGCAAATTAGTGCAAAAGTTTGCGATACGTATGAAAAAATTGCCGACATTTCACGCAAAATAGGCGGCTATTGCGATACGTTGCCGTCGGATACGTCTAGTGACATAGTGCGCTACAACAACGCCGCCGCAGGCGAAACGGTGCAAGTTTCGGCAACAACCTACGATATGCTTGTACTAGCCAAGGAGATGTACAACGCTACGGGCGGAAAGTACAATCCCGCGTTGTTTGCGTTGGTGGATTTGTGGGGATTTTCGCCACGATTTACCGACGGCGTGTACAATAGGTATCCGCAAGCGTACGATCGTGTGTACGACTACGCAAACGGCAGTTACCCGTTGCCGGAAGATAAGTACGTGTGTGCGTTTTCGGATAAAGATTATATTGATTTTGCCGCAGTAGTGCTTAGCGCCGACGGCGCATATTGCGTGACAAAACTTACCGCCACGGCGACGGTGGACGGCGTAACGTATACACAACAAATAGATTTGGGCGGCATTGCCAAGGGGTATCTGTGCGACTTGGCACAGCAAATTTTGGCGGAAAATGATATTGCCGATTACTACTTGTCCGTTGGAGACAGCAGTGCGGCGTTCGGTACATACATGGGCGGCACATACAACATCGGCGTTACCGACCCATACCGACCTTCGACAACACTCGGCACGCTTGCTTGCGCCAACGGCACGTTGTCTACAAGCGGTTTGTATCGTCGTTGCTACACCGTGGACGGGCAACGTTACGCGCATATTATTGACGGCAAAAGCGGTACGCCTGCCAATTACTATGCCGAAAGCGTGACTGTGGTTGCGCCGTTGGACGGCTATTCGGCGGCTGTTGCCGACTGTTTGACCACGGCGTTGTCGCTTATGACGGCGAACGAACTTGTGGATTTTGTCAACGGTTATGCGGCGGAAAACGGACTGACGGTGATTGTTGCCGCAAAGTCCACCGACGGGCGCAAACAGTTGCTGACTAACGCCGAGGAAAGTATGCTTACCAACGATTCGTCCGACTACGCATTGGTGTTAAAACGCAACGGCGACAAGTTCGTTTTGGACGAAAACGCACTGTCCGCCGACGATATGGCAAGAACTTCTCATAATATGGTAATTGCCGTTGTATGTACCGCTTTTGCAGTTTTAACTGTTGTAAGTGTTGCATTTTGCGTGGTTTCGTACGTAAAGCGTAGGAAAAACGACGGCGAAAACGATCGCTCGTTTGCCAATGAAAAAGCTTTCAAACGTGGCGACATAACGGTGTATTTTGCCGTTGCCGCAGTGATAGTTTTGCTGTTTGCGGTGTTTGCTCGTCCTGTCGGCGACAGTAGCGTCGCTACCGTCAAAGCGGTGGATATGGCAAGCGGAAAGACGATTTTTGCCTACGACGTTGCACGCAACAAGTACGAAACGTTTGATGACGATGTGTGGCAAATAAGTGTGACAACATCGGGCAACAGCGTTACCGTCACGGCTAGCAAAACGGTGGACGGACAACAACGCCACAACACTTTTGTGATTACTCGTGGGGAACAAACCGCTGTCCAAATGACCGACTCGACGTGCGGCGCGCACAAAGATTGCGTCAACGTATTCGGTACGCTTTCCGTCAAAAACGGCAGTATCGTGTGTAGTCCTAATATGATAAAAGTCGTTACGGAGTGATTGCTTTCGACTGTGTTTGTCTGCGTGTTTTGCGTAAAGTGTCGTTGCTGTACGACGGCGAAAATAAACGGCGCAGGAATTGCATTTTGTAACTAAAAATGAGGTACGTATATTGAAAAACGTGACAAACAACAGAATATCCGCCAAGCGCGCGGCTGTGCTTGCAGTGCTTTCGGCGCTCGGGTTGGTGGCGTTTGTGGTGGAAAACATGTTTCCGCCGCTGTTGTTGCCCGGGGCAAAGCTAGGGCTAGGCAATGCGTTTAGCTTGTTTGCGTTGTTTGCGCTCGGTCCCGTGGACGGATTGATTGTGGCTGTGGTGCGCTCGGTGCTGGGCAGCTTGATTGTCGGCAACATGTCCACGCTTGTGTACAGCCTTGCGGCAGGCATTGTGGCAACGTCGTTGTCGGCGGTGTTGGTGCAGTTTGTTTACCCGAGGGTCAGTATCGTTGCGGTGTCGGTGTGCGGCGCGGTGGTGCACAATTTGGTACAAAACGTGGTGTTTTGCGTGGTGTCGGACACGCCCGAAATGTACGGCTACATGCCTTACCTTGCGCTTGTCGGTGCGCTGTCCGGCGTTATCGTGGGCGTTGCGGTTTGGTTGACTTTGCGTAGTTTGCCGCCGAAAGTGTACGAAACGACTTGATACGAAAAGTCGGCGATGAAGTAGTTACAAAACGACGAAACGGTTGCTATGACATTGCGAAAAATCAATAATAATAGAATAATTTGTCTGCATTTTGTTGCCGACAAAAGGTTGATTTTCGGCTTCGGCGATAATGCTACAATATAAAAAAAATAATCAAAAAGTGATACGTATATGAAAAACATACTCATTTTCAACGATATATCGGGTTTAGGCAATTGCTCTATGTCGGCAAATTTGCCCGTGTTTACCAAGTACGGGTTGTATTGCATGCCCGTCCCCACGGCGGTGTACAGCATGCAAACCGGCTTTGACGGATTTTGCGTACTGCCCAATGTCGAGGCAGGTGCGTTTGCAAAAAAGGCGCTTGCATTGCGTAGTGCCGACGCAGTTTACGTCGGTTTTTGCAACGATACGGCAACGCTTTCTGCGGTGGGCGATTTGCTTGCCGACAACGCAACAAAAACCGCTTACAAGTTTGTTGACCCAATCATGGGTGACAACGGCAAACTGTACCCTGTCTATGACGAACGCTACGTTGCCGAGATGAAACGCATTGTGCGACGTGCCGATTGCATTTCGCCCAACCTTACTGAAGCTTGCTTGCTTGCCGACATCGACTATGCCGAGTTTGTCGGCTCGCTTACGTGCGACAACGTGACGGCACGCTGTACGGATGTTTTCGGCGACTTTTTGCGCAAGGTCGGTTGCCGTAGTGCGGTGATTACGGGTATCGAGTGCGACGGCGTGATATACAATGCCGTTTTGCAACCATGCAACACTACGGTGCTTGGCTTGCCGAAGGTGCGTGGAAACTACTCCGGTACGGGAGATTTGTTCAGTAGCGTGGTTTCCGCAAAGTTGTTGTGTGGTACGTCGTTGCCGTTGGCGGTAATGGCGGCGGCAGAGTTCGTCGGCACTGCGCTCGCTGCAACCGAGTGTGACGATAGGCGTTTCGGCACGGAGTTTTGCCGAGTATTCGACAAGTTGGACTGAGCATTTTGCCGTTTTACGCCGTGTGTAGTTGCATGCTTGGCTGTCGCAAACGACGGCAAATAGTGTTTGTGCTACATCCGTTGCGCAATGTTTGATACAGGGTATTTGCTTAGTTTAAGTAACAAAAATCCGCATACGTATGCGGATTTTTTGTACATTTTGTATTTTTTTTGTAAGCATTACAGCCATTTTGCACGTGAAATTTCGCGCTTGGCGGCTTTGTCTATGCGGTCGTCGGACATTGCAATCGACGGGTGCATTGCCTCGATGTCTATTATTACAAATTTCGGCTTGTTGTTTTTGAATATGACCGCGCATCCGTTGTCCTCCACTTGGCGTACAACCTTGCTGAAGTTTTGGTTTGCCTCGGTCATCGATACGATTTGATTGCTGTCTATTAGCATATGTCCTCCGTGTTGTCTTTTTTTGTGTTTTAATTTTGCGTTTCGCCTTTCTATTTCAACCTCATTATACCACAAAAATAGGATAAATTCAACCCCTAAATGAAGAAATCGGAGATCGGACGTAAAAATCGAATTGAGAATTGTTGTATGCGGCGCAGTTGTGACATTTGCAATTATTTTTGCGCTGTGATATAATGACTGTTGTCTAGGAGCGCAAAGCAATTGCAAAAATTGATGAGCAATATCTAAAAATTGTTGCGGACGTGGTGCAAAAGTATAGGTTAGGGTTAATTTAGCTATCACTAACAACCATAAAGGCGGTCTTTTCCGCGGCGTAGCCGTTAGTAAAAATTAGTGGTGATGTCCGTACAAATCCAATCACGTAGGTGCACTTCGGCTCTCTTAGGCACAAAATCTACTAAAAATAACTATAACCAAAGGTGACAAATGAAAACCGATACTAAAAATAATGTCGACACATCTCGTCTTCCGCACAATCGGTGGGAAGTTTTCGAGGACCGCATAAAAACCCATTGGTGGCGACTTTTGCTGTGCGGACTTGTCTTGTTGGCGTTTGCATTGCCCTTTTTCGCAGTGCGGCTGTTTGCCGATTTGTCGGTACTTACCCTTGCGCAACGGCACGACGCCGCCGAAATAACCGACGAGCAATACAAGCAAACGCTAGCCATGATCAATCTTGCCGTGCCGCTGTTCAACATCGTCAGCCACCTTGTATTTGCGGTGGGGCTGTCCGGCGTTATGCGGCAAATAAGGCAGTTGGCGTGGTCGCAGTCCACCCCGTTTTGGAAGGATTTTGTCGTCGGGGTGAAGCAAAATGTCGGCGGATATTTGATTGTTTTTCTTATTGTCGGCGTGCTAAATGGGGCAAACGTCGCAACAATGCAACTAAATCTCGGCTTTCTGTCCTATGTGCCAATGTGCATGTTTGTGATAGTAATCTTGCCGATAGCCTTGCATGCGTTGGTGCAAATTGCCGTGTACAAGCACAAGTTTTGGAGTACTTTTACCAACTCGGCATTGGTGTACTTCAAGACGATTCCGTTGTCATTCCTTGCGGCGTTGGTGGCAACCGCGTACATGTGGTTTGATTCCTTTCCGTCATTTGTCGGTAGATACGTTGCAAAGGTAGTGTTTGTAATAGTATTGCCTATTGGCATACTTGCTTGGTTTTTGTACGTGTGTTCGGCGCTCGACAAGTACGTCAATGCGCAAAACTACCCCGACCTTGTCGACCGCGGCGTGTGGCGTGTGTAAGTCCGCAAGTAATGCAATATGGGTAGTTCGTATAAACGATAGCAAATAGAATACCTCTGTTTCCACTCATCGTCACATGTACAAAAATGGTTGTCGATGACAATTGAAAACACCAAAACAAAAGACTTTCCGTCGCTCTTGTTTGCGAGCAATGCGGAAAGTCTTTTGTTTGTGTGATGTAGCCGAAAAATCGATACGTATGCAAAATTTAACGACGTTTTGTCGACAAAATCAGGCTTTGCATCTTCACTTGTACGGTGTATTTGCCTCTGTTGCGTATTCGTTTGTTTACTTTTGGTAGTTGCCGTTGACCTTTACTTGCGGTATTGTCCCGGGGTTACGCCAAACTTGTTTTTGAACACGATGTTGAATTGCGCCAAGTTGGAGTACCCTACGGCGTTGGCAATTTCTATTGTGTTTAGGTCGGTGTTGATAAGCAAGTTTTGCGCATACAGCAACCTGTTGGACAGCAAGTAGTCGTGCGGCGTAGTGCCGAAGTGTGCCTTAAACAAGCGGCTAAGTTGCATGCGAGAGTAGTTCAGTTTTTGGCATAGGTCGTCCACGGTGTAGGTAAAAAACTCTTCGCTAAGTTTCATTTCGTTTAACGTTTGCATCCACAACGGTTGGTTGGATGATTCCTCGGATTGCAGTCCGAGGACAATAAACTGCAAAAAATCCATGATTTGGGAAATGATGATGTCATTGGTTTTTTCGTATTGGTCGAGTGGAATTATGTTTAAGTTATGCAATGCTGTTTCCATTGACGAAAACATCTCCGTCGGCAACGAATAAACACGTTGGTTTCTGTATAGTCTGTCGATTGTCTTTGCGGAAAAAGGGGCAAGGAGTTGTTCCATTGCCGATTCGGCTATCGTAAAGTTGACGTAGCGTATCGATTTTTCGTTACTTATCAAGTTGTGTACATCCTTGGTGGTGCAGTAAAAAAGCGTCCCCGGTGTACATATCTGTGTTGTGCCGTTTACATGGTTTTCGATGGTTCCGCTTTGTACAACGGTAAACTCCCAGTAGTCTTCGTGACTGTGCATAAGAGGGAAATCGCTTGTGTTTATCCAAAAATAAACCTTCACGTTTTCGAATTTACCTTGATATATATTTATATTTTCGATAAAGAACTTTTTTTCCATAATCCGAAACCTCTTATCCATCATTTTTGACATACCATACTACATTACAATTATGCTATGTTTTTAGGGCAAAGTCAACTGTTTTTGAAAAAATAAGTTACAAAACCATATGAATTTGGGACGAAACAATATTGAACGTGCCGTTTGTAAATGGTATAATGATTTAGGAAATGGCGTAGCATAAGCCGTAAGCAAAATTGTTACGTTTTTTCAAGTGGTTTTTAAGTAGAAAAATTATGAAAAATTCTGCAAAATTAAAGGATAATTTACAATATATTGCCGCGGGCGCGGAATATTCCACACGGCAAAAACACGTCAACGCTCCGTTGTTTCGCAAGGAGTTTTCGATGGAAGTTAAACCGAAAAAAGCCGTTTTGCGGATAGCATGCGTAGGGTTTTACCGCCTTTTCCTAAACGGAAAGGAAATTACCAAAGGATATTTGGCCCCTTACATAAGCAACTGCAACGACACCGTCTACTATGATGACTACGAAGTAAGCGGTTTGTTGTGTGCCGACAACGTTTTGTGCGTAATATTGGGTAACGGCTTTGCCAACGCTACCGATTTCGACATTTGGCAATTCGAGTCTTCGCCGTTTCGACGTTCTCCGTGTTTTAGTTTGAGCCTTGTTTGCGACGGTAAGCAAACGCTTGCAACCGACGAAACCTTTGAAGTTTATGACTCGGCGATTACTTTCGATGATCTCCGTTGCGGAGAGTGGTACGACGCGCGACTTTACCGAGAAGAACTGTTTCGCTTGTCGGGTGCGCCGTTGGCTGGATACGGGAAACCCGTATTTGTCGATATGCCCCGCGGTGAACTTGTGAAGTGCGATGTCGAGCCGATACTGGAAGAACGACGCTTTACGGCAAAGTCGATTACGCCTTCGGGAAAAGGCTACATTTACGACTTCGGCGAAGACAATGCGGGAGTGGTCTGTTTGCGTATAGACGGCAAAAACGGACAAAAAATCACGTTGGACTTCGGCGAAGTGGTGGTCGACGGCAAGCTCAATAAGGACAACATCGTGTGCGACTTTGTTTGCGACAATTACAAGTGGAACTACGTCCAACACGACGAGTACATTTGCGTTGACGGTTGGCAAACTTGGGCACCGTCGTTTACCTATCATGGTTTTCGCTACGTTTATGTCGAGGGTTTACTTCCCGAACAAGCCACCGTCGATACGTTACAATACGTAGTGTTGCACAGCGACGTCAAGCAACGTGCAACTTTCCGTTGCAGTGACGAAACGCTCAACCGTATATACGACATTACGCTTCGTAGTGACCTGTCTAACTTGTTTTACCTGCCTACCGACTGTCCGCAAAGGGAGAAAAACGGTTGGACTGCCGACGCCGCATTGTCTGCCGAGCAGTTTTTGTATACTTTCGATTGCGGTAAAACGCTTGCCGAGTGGCTTGTCAACGTTTGTAAAGCGCAACGTTCCGACGGAATGATGCCCGGCATAGTGCCTACATACGGTTGGGGGTTTAATTGGGGTAATGGTCCTGCTTGGGACTGCGTTATTGCGGAAATTCCCTACCAACTGTATCGTTTTTACGGTGACGAGAAGATTGTTCTGTCGTCGCTGCCTACAATATTGAGGTACTTTGACTTTATTTCCACAGTCACAAATGCCGACGGATTGGTGGAGTTCGGTTTGGGCGATTGGTGCGAGGCGGAAACCGAGCAATGTCACGAGTATTCCACTCCCGTAACATACACCAATGCGCTTACATTGTTGGATATGGCAAACAAAACTCTGTACATGCTTGACGGCATAGAAGGCGACAACGCACAACAAACGGCAACGGTACGTGCGGCAAGACAAACGTTTTTGCAAAACTTCCGCAAAAATTTTGTCAAAGACGGACGCATTACCGTTGAAACTCAAACCGCGCTTGCCATGGCAATTACAAGCGGCGCACTGACTGTCGATGAGGAAGCCAAGGCGCACGCCGACCTTATGGCACTGTTACAAGCACGCGACTGCCGCTTCAAGGTGGGTGTTATCGGTGCAAAACATTTGTTTGACGCTTTGTCGAAGTTCGGCGATACGGATGTTGCCGTCAAATCTATTGTCGGTCCAGATTACCCGTCCTACGGCTACATATTGGCAAACGGCGCAACTACGTTGTGGGAGTCGTTTTACAAGTTGAGCGCCGACGGCGTCATGTGGCGCAGTAACGGGCAAAAGGTAGACTCGCTAAACCATCATTTTTGGGGTAGCGTCATCGGATGGTTCTACCGTGTAATCGGCGGATTGGATGTTCTTTCCCCTTTCGAGGTGACAATTACGTTGCCGCAAACGAGCGCAATAACGCATGCGGAACTTTCCTACGAAAATCAAGGTAAAAAGATAAACGTTGCTTGGCAACAAAACGGTACAAACGGCACGCTGACGGTAAACAACGTCGGTTTTGTCGGTAAAATAGTTCTACCCGAGGGAGAAATCCCTTTGCAACAAGGCGACAACGAAATCGCCTACCGAACAAAGAAAATTAAGGAGTGAAGATGTATGAAAAAGATTAGAGTTTTTTCGTTAGTAATGGTATTACTGTTGGCTTTTGCTACGCTTTTGGCTTGCCAACCGATTACCGATCCCGATGACGAACCTATCGACGAAAACAAAACACAGTTGTATGTTTACGTAGCTAAATGGGGCTTCGGCACGGAGTGGTTCAAAAAATCCAAGCAAGCATATGAGGAATTGAACAAGGATCGCGTGTTCGAACAGGGCAAAAAAGGTATTCAAATCATACCCCAATATCGTCAAGACAACCTTGGCGTCAGTCCGATCAAGAGCGATACTATAAACGAAGTGTTCTTCCTCGAAGCCGTGCCGTATTACAGCTATTACACCGAAGGGCTGTTTGCCGACATTACTGACTACATCAAGCGCGAAAACCCCTACGAAAAGGGCGTTTCCATCGAAAGCAAGATGAGTCAACAGCAAAAAGACGGTTTGAATATAGACGGTAAGTATTACGCCGTACCGGGGTACTCCGGTAGCTACGGACTTATTTACAATGCGGAATTGTTTGACCAATACAATTGGTATTTCAATGCCGGCGGAGAGCTTATTTGCGAAGCCAGAGTAAAAGATAAGACCAAGGGCCCCGGTCCTAACGGTATCCCCGGCGATTATGACGACGGCTTGCCGCAAACGTACGACCAATTCTTCAAACTTTGCGACAAAATTGCCGCTTATCAGGATTTTACTCCCATCAGTTGGCCCGGAACTTACGCCGCTCAACACCTCGAAGGTTTACTAAACACTCTTGTTGCCGACTACGAGGGAGCAGAAAATATTTCTCGTCGTATCAATTTCAACGGAAGCGAAAATCTTGCGTCGGTTGTCGACGGAAATCTTGTGTTGGACAACGGAAAAGTCGTTACTGACAGCACTGCAACTAATTTTAACAACCAAAACGGCTACGAAGTATTCCGTCAAGCAGGCAATTACTACGGATTGAGATTCATCGAAAAGTTGGTCAAGACTGAAAAGTACCGCAACGAAAAGACGGCATTCGGCACATACAATCAACGCGAAGCGCAAGACGACTTTATCTACGCAGGCAAGGACGGCAAGGGCAGAATGATTCCCGCAATGCTCGTTGACGGAGATTGGTGGCAAAGCGAAGCTTCGGACACGTTTGACGCAACCGAGCAATACGGTACCAAATATCAACGTAATTTCAAGTACATGCCTCTTCCCAAGGCTACTGCCGATCAAATAGGCAGTAGATCATGTAACATCGACTTCGATTTCGCCTACTCTTTCGTAAGCAGTAACACCGCAAAGGAAAAAGTGGCAATCGCCGCCGACTTTATTCAATTTGTTCACACCAACGAACAAATGGTGCAGTTTACTAAGACGACCAACACGATAAAAGCTCTTTCCTACACTATGACCGACGAAGACTTGGCAGAGCTTACGCCATACGGCAAATCGTTGTTCGAGTACAAAAAGAGCGGTATGTCCGATACGATAATCCTTACGGGATCTAACGCTAAGTTCCTTACATATTTCGGAAGTATCAAAAAACCGTATACTGCAAAGTACAAAACCGACAAGGGAACGCTCACCTATTCGCCCGTACAAGCCTTCCGCGAAATACCCGACCAAGCCAATGCGCAAAACTACTTTGTAAATATGTACGATTATTGGCAGGAAATTTGGAAGTAGTTTGTCGGTCGTTGCGGATGAAACAAACGTCATTACGAAAGTAGACAAAGGACAAAAATATGTTTAACAAAAAAAACAGCAAAGTAGGCAAAGAAGGAAACAAGTGGGTTTATGCGTTGCTTATGGCATTCCCCGTGCTTCATTTTTGCGTGTTCTACATTTACGTAAATGCAAATTCCATAGCAATGGCATTTCAAAATGTCGATCCGACAACGCACAAAATTACTTGGACGTTGTCAAATTTTGCCGAACAGTTTAAGTTTTTGGTGAGCGACGACGCTATTAACATGCTTAAAGTGTCGCTACTGGGGTACGTGATTCACTTGGCTATCGGCTTGACAATGGGTTTGCTGTTTGCCTACTATGTGTACAAAAAACGCAAGTTTTCGGCGGCATTCAGAGTGCTGATGTTTTTGCCGTCCATTATCCCTGCGATAGTGCTTGTAACGGTCTATCGCTACTTTGTCGACAACGCCTTTCCCGATTTGTTGGTAAAGTTGTTTAACCTTACCGAAACGCCGCAAGGATTGTTCTCCAACCAAAATACGCGTTTGGCAGTAATAATTTTCTACGACATTTTTGTGTCTTTCGGTACGTCGGTATTGGTTTACACAAACAAAATGGACTCCATTGACCCGTCGCTTATCGAGGCGGCGAAGATTGACGGAGCAACCCAGTTCCAAGAGTTTTGGCATGTCGTGTTACCCTTGACTTTTTCCACAATCAGTGTGTTTTTGGTCACAGGAGTGGCAAGCGTTTTTATGAACCAAATGTTTCTCTTCTCGTTTTACGGGTGGAATCCGCCAGCCGGAGTGGACACCTTCGGGTACTACTTCTTCCGTAAAACGAGCGAGGCTGTCACCAACAACGACAAGCAGTCATTGTGTTCGTTGTCGGCATTAGGCTTGATATTCAGCGCAATAGCAATTCCGCTTACGTTTTTGGTGCGGCATTTGCTTACAAAATACGGACCGAAGGAGGACTAACCGTGCAAGAAAAACTCAGTTCCGAACGCGGAAGAACGAGTCCGTTCTTCGTAGTATTGTTTATTGTGTTGATGCTGTACTCGGTGTTACTTGTAGGATTATTAGTGTGGGCGATGATGTCGGCGTTCAAATCTCCGCGTGATTTTTCCACTTCGCCCGCAGGTCTGCCGGAAAAAATCGTAAACAACTTTGCCGAAGCCATCAAGTTGTACAAAGTACAAGTCGGCGGTGTTCAAGGCAGACCGTTGTACGCTATGTTTCCGCAAATGTTGTTCAATTCCGTCATGTATTCGGTCGGATGCGCACTGTTTAACACCGCAGTGACCTGCGTTACGGCATACTGTTGCGCAAGATACAAGTATCGCTTGTCCAAGATTGTCTACGCAGTAGTGCTTATCACTATGACGATCCCCATCGTAGGCTCCCTCCCCTCGCAAATAGAAGTAGCTCAGGCGTTGGGAATCTACAACACCATATGGGGCATGTGGCTACAAAGCGCGTCATTTTTGGGGTTGTATTTCCTTGTGTTTTACGAGACGTTTGCGGCAATGCCGAAGTCGTTTTTCGAAGCGGCAAGAATCGACGGCGCGGGGGACATACAATTGCTTGTTCGCATTGCGTTGCCATTGGCGAAAAACGTATTTTTGACAATATTCCTCCTCAACTTCATCACCTACTGGAACGATTACCAAACGCCGTTGCTGTTTTTGAAGTCCATGCCCGTACTTTCCTACGGATTGTATCTTATCACGCAATCCAACGCCTACGTACCTATGATTATGGCGGCGGCAACCGTTGTGTTGGCTCCGATAATAATAATATTTATTTTCGCCAACAAAAAATTGATGGGCAACTTGACAGTGGGCGGTGTAAAAGGCTGACAAACCAATTGTCGCAGTATCGGACTTTATTCACTACCATACATACGGCAAAGCCATACTAAAAACGGAGTGTACAATGAAATCTACTACAACTACAAACAAGATAGCCGTGCTTGCGCTTGTGGCAATTGTGTTGCTTTGCGCATTTGCGGCGGTATTTACGGCAATTGCCGACGAGCTTGTTCCGCAGTACAAGTGGACGGGTGACGCGGTTGCCGACAAGTATATGTACGGACAAACATTCGATGTTCCCGACAGAAAGCTTGACGGCTACGAAACAAATGTGTCGCACACGCTGACATTTCCCGACGGGACTTGTTCATACGCAGATTCGGTCAAACTGGATTTGAACGGCGAGTATAAACTGACCTACACGGCAAAGGTAGGGGACAAGGTTTACAGCGAAACGCACAACTTTTTCGTCGACGCACTGACATACGAAGTTAAAAACAAAAATTCTTCCGCCGTCTACAAAACGCCCGACAACGTGCGTAACAAGGATGTCGAAGGCGTGGTGGTGTCGTTGGCGCAAAAAGATACGTTTACGATAAATCAAGCTATTGCGGTAAGCAATTTTTCGGCGGACGATTACTTTGTCGAAGGCTTCATCATCAATCAAACGGTCGGCACCGGTGCTTTTACGCGGTTTATTGTCACGTTGACCGACTTTGAAAACCCCGACGTTTATATCAAAATCATTGTCAATGAGCGTACAGCGCAAAACGTCAAAGGCGTGGCTTTCGCCGCGGCTTGCGGTAACGGACAAACTCCCGTCGGCTTGGAAAACTACAAGATAGGTTCGGCGGATGACATTTCCTCCGTACATAAAAACGACGGCATGGGACAATGGATCAATATGCCGTTCCGCGGACAAAACACAATCGTGGGTTCGGCAGAGTACACCTACGACACCTACAACGACGATTACCCATTCCGTTTCAGCTACGATCCGACAACGCAACAAATTTGGCACTCGACGAATTTTAACTTGCCCGAGGGCAAAAATTACGCCGATCCCAACCCGAACAAAGACAAAGTTAAGTTGGAAAGCACAAACTTCAAAAAAATCGTCAGTGACCTTGACGACTCTCGCTACTACGACTCGTTGTGGAGCGGATTTACTAGCGGATACGTCAAACTGTCAATCACGGCGGAAAACTACACGTCCACTCACGCACAGTTTTGCATTACCAAGGTTGCAGGCGTGGATTTGTCGGAAAATACCTTCGAAGTAACCGAGAAACCCACAATCACCGTAAATACCGACTACGACACGATGCCCGATGCGGTTGTCGGCAAAAGTTATACCGTACCCACGGCAACGGCGTTTGATTTGTACAGCGGTAACGTTGATGTTACGACCAGGGTATGGTACAACTATTCCGCTCCGTCCAAAACGTCGGTAAGTCTTGTCAACGGCAGTTTTGCGGTGGACAAACCGGGACACTACGCAATAGTGTACACGGCAAGTAACAGTAGCGGACTTACGGAAGAAAAGGTGCTGTGGGTTTATGCCAAGACGGCAGCCAACCCGATAAAAATCCGACTGTCGGACGACAAAATAACCGAATGTAAGGCAGGCGAGTTTGTCCCTTACGCCGAGGCTGTCGCAGAAGGAGGCAACGGAAAGTTGCAATTGGCTGTCTATGCCAAAAACGGCGAAACGAAGTTGCAATCGGAAAATGGTTTCCGTCCCGAAAAGACAGGCACTTGGCAGGTAGTTTATACGGCGGTAGACTACGTAGGAAATGTGGCAATGGTCGGTTACGATGTCACCGTTACGGCAAACGAAGCTCCCGTACTCGTGGAGGACATCAATTTGCCGCAAGCGTTTATTTCCGAAGCGTCCTTTGTATTGCCCCGAGTGTACGCCAACAAATATGACGAAAACGGCGTAAACAAAGTGCCTTGCACCGTGAGAGTAGAGTACGACGGCAAGACGGAAACATACGACAGCGGCGAAAGCTTTGTGCCTAACGTCGCAAACAACGGCGATAACATCGGGGTTACGTACCTGTGTGAAGATACGGAATTGTTTAGCTGCCAAGTGCCTTGCGTGGTCATTTACGAAGAGGGCTATCTTAAATACGAAAACTACTTTTTGCTAACTAACGCAAGCGGAGACAAGTCTGCTAACGACGGATATGTACTGACGGCTGTAACCGATGGCATAATGAACGTAAAATATGCCAACGCACTCGTTGCCGAGCAAGCAAACTTCGTTTTCCGTTGCTTTGGCGCACAAAACTACACCGAAGCGGTAATTACTCTTACCGACGCGGCAAACGGAAACAACGCCGTTTCGGCAGTGTTTAAGCAAATCGACGGTAAAGTGTGGCTGTTTGTCGGTGACAAATCCTATCGTACCGATTACAGCTTTAACGGTAAAGCGTTTGATATCGTACTCGGTTTTGAAAAGGGTGCGTTTGTCTACGACGGCGCGTCGTTTGAGCCTGTCGAAACGGTAAACGGCGACAAGTTTGTCGGCTTCGAGTCGGATAAGGTATATCTGTCGGTCGAGGTTATTGATGCCAAAGAAGGCGACAAATTGTCCGTCATGTCCGTTCGCAAGTACAAGTTCGAAGGACAGGACGAGGACCTTGTGCGTCCGTACATAGTAATAAACGGCGAAGTTGCCTCTATCGGCAAACTCGAAGAAGTTATTCATTTGCCGTCGATAAGCGTCGGCGACGTAATTTGTCCCAACGTGACGGTGCTAATGCAAGTGTTTGCTCCCGACGGAAGTTTTGTCAAGGATGTCAACGGAGTGGAACTTAACGGTTGCGATGCCGCTGTGGCATATGACTTTGTCGTCAAACAATCCGGCTCGTACAAAGTAACGTACTTTGTCAAGGAAGCGGAACTGTTTTTGTACGTTGCTGCGTTTGACAACACGTGGACGTACGAGATCGCCGTGTACGACTCTGTCGAACCGACAATTACTTTTACTTCCGAAGTGCCAACCTCGGTCAAACTCGGCGAAAAAGTACTTACGCCTAAGTTTACCGTAACCGACGACTTTACCGCTACGGACAAACTGATAGTTTACGTGTACCTGACAACACCCACGGGACAAAAGCAACTTGTAACCGAAGAAGCCGTGATGTGCCGTCAAAAAGGCACCTATTCATTTACCGTTACGGCAATTGACGAAGTAGGAAATATCGGCACAAAAACGATTTATTTCAAGGTGGTGTAACGCATGAAAAAAAGATTATTGCAAGTAATTGCTTTTATATGTGTGGCGGCTACGTTGTTTTCGCTTGCGGCATGCGTCAAGCAACCCGAAACGGGCGACGACATTGTCGTCGAAAACGAACGCGTCGAACATAAAGCAACCAATGGCTTACACAAAGGCGTGGACAATATCCCTGACACGGGTGTTCCGTTTGTTACGGATGGCTCGTCGGAATACAAAATCATTGCAAGTAATACCGACGAAAATCACAAAAACGCCATTGCCAAGGCGGCAGGTTTTATTTCTTCGCATATCAACGGCGCAACTGGCGTCGCGTTGGAAGTAATCGACGGCGACTCGGACGTCGAGTGGAGCAAAACGGCAAAACTCGTTGTAATAGGTAGCGACAAACTGCAACAAGAGGCAGGATTTCGCACCACAAACGATGACATCGGATTGACGGGATACCGCATTCAAACTATCGGCAACAGCGTGTTTGTTTCGGCGGAAGGCGACAGCGGTTACAACCTTGCCGCGCTTGCCTTGTTGCGTATACTGGTCGGCTACGATTGTCTTGACCTTGACGCTTACATCTACACAAAGGACGGATCGTATCTACCGGAATTGGACATTGTCGAACGTCCCGATTTCGACTACCGCGTAGACCAAACATATTACACGGTCGGCGTGCCGAGAGCATACTCAATGGGATTCAATCAAGGTGACCCGTACATGACGGCCGATCCGTGCCATACCACGTTTTACTTCCTTCCTCCCAAAGAGTACGAACGTGACAACAAAGACTGGTACAGCAATCAACGTTGTAACTTTGTCGATGATCAGGACAACTACCTTGTCAATGCGGCGCAGTTATGTTACACGGCACACGGTAAGCCCGAAGAACTCAAAAAAATGCAGTCGTTGATTGCCGACAAGATAATACATCTGACGCTGGAAGAATATCCCGAAAGAAACATTGTCACGGTAGGGCAACAGGACGAAGACATTGTTTGCAACTGCGCCAGTTGTACGGCGGTTGTCAAAAAGTACGGTTCCATTGCCGCAGCGATAATACCGTTTATCAACGGTATCGACGACATAGTGCAGGCGAAACTGAAAGACTATGCCGAAGAACACAATCAACCCGTCAAGGAAACATCTATTTTGTTCCTATCTTACCAATCTACGAGATTTGCGCCGAAGTACGATGACAGTCTTAAATTCAACGACAATGTCGGCGTACTGATTTGTAGCAGCAAAACACGCTACTCGTACACGTTTTGGGACGATATCAACGTCGTAGACAAGGAACAAGTGGAAAACTGGCAACCCTTCGGCAATGTGTACTACTTCTTTTACGAGATAAACAGCAACAACTACTTTGTTCCCTGTAATACCTTCCGTGCATGTGTGGAAAACTACCGTTTTGCCAAAATTAACAACGGTAGATTGATGACGAGCATGGGCAACTGGAAAACACCGTACACATCGAGCTTTACCGCGTTTAAGAGTTATCTAAACAGTAGACTGTGGGTAAACGTCAACTACGACTACGCCGATTTGGAAAAGACGTTTTTCGACAATTACTACGGCGACGGCGGCGTATACATGAAGAAATTCTTTGACGAAATGACGTCATACATGGACTACATGCGCGACAGCGGCAATGCCGACTTCAACGGAGTAGTGGTCAATGAGTTTACTTTCACTGCAAAGTACTGGCCCATCAAAATGCTTCAACGTTGGAACAATTACTGTGAACTGGCTCTTAAAGAAATAGAAAAGACCAAAGTACTCAATGACGGTACATACGAAACATTGCGCGATCGTATTCTGTTGGAAACGTTATTCCCGCGGTACATTATTTGTAAATACCATGCCGCAAAGTTTTCCGAATCGGAAATCAAAGCAATGCGCAAGGCTTTTTACGAAGATACGCAGTACTTCAATTTGACTCACGAAAGTCAATATGAAACGTTTGAATCCTTATGGAAAGGGTGGGGACTTAAATGAAAAACAATCACAAATATGTGCTTTTTGTGCTGGTGTTGTGTCTAATGTGTTCGCTTGCGTTTGCCGCTTGCAACAAAAATATCGACACGCCGCCGACTCCGCCCGAACCGCCGATCGAAGAATCGAAGGTGACGTTGAGCGACAGCGCATTGAAGTTGGACGTCAACGATACGGCGACATTGACAGTACGTCAAGGCGGTAGTGTAAACCAACAATGGACAAGTAAAAATACAGCAGTCGCAACGGTGGACGCCAACGGTACTGTTACGGCAGTATCGGAAGGTACAACCGAAGTGGAAGTGACGACGGCAAACGGCAAAGCGTCTTGCACGGTGTTGGTAGTAAATTCCTATATCGCGCCTCTACTGACGGTGGACACCGACCAAATTGTATTGGCAAACGGTGACAACTACTTGCTTTTGCCGAAACTGACTTACAAGGGCGTCGATTGTACAAGCAAGGCAAGTTTTACTTGTACCCTTGTCGACGGCGAACTCGACGGAATTGTGACGGTAGCATGCGACGCAAACGGAATATCGTTTTCGGCAAAGTCGCTCGGTAATACCAAATATGTCGTATATGTCAAGTATGTCGGCGTGGAATTAAGCGCGGTTGTGGACATATCGGTAATAGATATGGGCATTGTATTTGACGTTACCAACCTAACTCCGACATCGGGCGGATACGGCGTGGTACTTAGTACGTACGAAATCGATGGTTACTTTTCCGCAGTTACCCCACAAGTAAACGTTACCGAAAACGGACAAACGACAAACAATGTTGCCGTTGTTTATACCACGGACAACGCAAGCGTTGCTTCGATAACGAGCGACGGGCAAATAGTTGCCGTAGACGAAGGTAAGACCAAAGTACACGGTACATACAAGACAAATTCTTTTGCAATCGACGTTACCGTGGCAAAGCCCACGTTGGACGTTGTTGCTACAAACAAAGTGGTGGAAGTCGGCAGACTGCAACCGCTTGAATTTGACAGACCGCTTGCAGGCGAACTGACTTCTGCGAAAATAGGGGATTGCCAAGTCGGCGACGCTAATATCGACGGCAAACTTGCTTTGGATCGCAACAAGTTGGAAACAATGCCCGTTGCCGACTACGGCGAAAACGTGCAACTTCTTATTGAAACGACCAAGGCAAAGTATCGGACGGAAATAGACCTTTACACACTAGTCATCAAAAACAAGCAAGACTACATGAGCATGGGTGCGCTTTCCAAGGCGGCTTGCAAGGACAACGACAAGTTGTTTGGCGGTTACTTTGTATTTGGCGACAACGTGACCGTAAATGGCGGAATGTCGGAATTTATCGACCGTACCAAAACGGATTTTAACGGCGACGGAAGTCAAGGCTTTTGCGGCGTAATAGACGGCAAAGGCTATGTAATCAGCGGACTGACCAAAACAACTGACAATGGCAATGCGTTTATTTCGGTCATGCATCGCGACGGCGTATTGAAAAACCTCGGTTTGATCAACGCGAGTTTCCAAACGAACAGCGGATCTTTCCTTATTCACACAGGTAGGGGCACCGTGGAAAACGTATATGTTAAATACGACACAATCAGCGGAGCTAGTCCCGATGGTTACAGCGGTACAATTTACAACGCAAATCTTACGTTGAACAAAATGATCGTCGACGCTTCTTGTGCGCAAATCAGTGGCAACGGCAGTAAATTTTTGCTAATGACGGACAATCGCTACGCCGACCTAAACAACTTCATCTGTATTCTCGGTGACAGTTACACCAAACAAGACGTTGTCGACGGTAAAGTGACGGTGGAAAGTAATCAAGACTTTTCCAACGAGGAGTACGAAGCCGCTTTTGGTAAAAAGGTGTTCTTTGGGTTTAAGGCGTTGAAGGAAAGTCCTGTTTTTGTCAATCTGATCGATTGGAACAATAATTACTGGCATATAAACGAGGAAAACGGAGAAGTAAATTTTGGTGTAAAAACTTACGTTGAGCCGCAAATGAAATATAAAACGATCGATGTTTCGGAAAGCGATCGTTTGCGTGTGGAAACAGATATCAACAACGACGGAACACTGAATACAAGTAAAGTCGTAAGCGTAGATATTGCAAATATTATCGGCGAAAGCAATTACACTTTGGTAAGCGTCAACGGTGTAGGCGCGGCAAGTAACGCCGTAACGGCGGATATGTTCGGGGACTTGTACGGAAACAGAATCGTTGAAATCGTGGTTGACGTAGAGTACACAAGGTATACCATCAATTTGCCCGTCCTATTGGTAAGTAAAGTTATCAAAACAGCGGACGACTACAAAGCATGGGTAGTTATTGCCCGTAACTCGGAAGAAGGCGGTCATAACTACGGTGGCTACTTCGAGCTAGGCAACAATATATCTAGTGCCGACGGCAGTATACAAATGGTGTATGCCGACAAAGACGCATGGGACGGCGCAGGCGGTTTCAGCGGAACGTTTGACGGTTGCGGTTACGTAATCGACGGACTTGTTTCAACCGTGGCAAATGACCACTCGACCTTTATCGGCGAAATGAAACCCGATGCAGTACTTAAAAATATCGGTTTTACCAACGTGGAAATGTCCGGTATTACTTTCCTTACACGCACTACCAACGGAACGTTGAAAAACATATACGTTCAGTACAAAAAGATAAACGCGGCAAGCGGACAAACGGTACTTGCACGTGAAAACGCGACAGTGGAAAATATGTTTGTCGACGCTTCCGCCGCCGAAATAACAAACGGCAGTTCGTACGGCATTTTAGGTAGTAGACATGCTCAGGAAAAGTCCTACTGCATTTACGGTATCGTGCCGAGCGGATTTAATAGTTACGTCGATCACGGAACAAACGGATGCGGACACGGTTTTGCAACTTACGCACTGTTGAAAGCCGACGGCAACGCTTGGAACGCGGTAGAGGCTTATGCCACAGCGTGCGAGTATTGGCAAATCAATACGGAAACAGGTGTAGTAAAGTTTGGCAAGTGACACTAATTGTAGTTGAAGCAGTAAAAGTGCAATATTAAACAGGCGGTATTTGTCGTAATTTGCCAAGTGCCGTCGAGTTTCAAACAAGGCAAACATGCAAATTTTTTGAAGGAGTGCAGTATGATTACTTCGATAAAAAAGCAAGGTTACGATGTCATAGTCGTCGGCGGAGGCATTGCGGGCTGTTGTGCCGCGCTTGCCGCAGCAAGGGAAAACAAGACCGTATTGCTTGTGGAAAAACATATCAATGCGGGCGGTCTTGCTACGCTCGGACTAATCAGTTGGTTCGAGCCTTTGTGCGACGGTGAAGGTCGTCAAATGCATATGGGCATGACGGAAGAGATGATTCGGCTGGCAGTCAATTGCGGATACGACAATT
>ERZ780157.1196-NODE-1196-length-28981-cov-3.550992_pt1 | contig 28981 bp, 39 predicted proteins | sample MGYA00511169_ERZ780157 | MGnify/ENA primary metagenome ERZ780157 (study PRJEB29588, sample SAMEA1965149) | human gut metagenome | biome: human gut; feature: human-associated habitat; material: faeces | place: Denmark | collected 2008/2010 ... | reverse complement strand
CGTGTTGAGTGTAGTTGCGTCCCGCCATTGATGTGGAGAGCGAGTGGAGTCGTCATTCTGTGTGCTCGATCGAGGGCGACGCGCTGATCAACAACATTGTCGTCGACTCGCACGAATTGCTTCGATCGGTATGAGGTCCAGGCACGCTATCGCTACTGCGTGTTGCACTCACTGCTAAATGCTGTTTGCCTTTTCGCTTTTCCATGGAGTGTTTGTTGGAAGTGATTTGTGCGGATTCCCAAAGGGACTGGAAAGGATAGCAAATCCGTTTCTATTACGAATCAAGCCTCCCAAATACGACTTGAAGCCCTCCTTCGGCCAAGAATCGGATTCTCGTGTTCTTTGAGTATTAGTGCGTCCAATCAAATGACTGTTAAAGAAGGGTATAAAAACACTGTGTAGAATGAAGGAGGAATACGTTTGTCCTATGCCGTTTGATGTGGATACCGCTAACATCGGTCTCCGATGGTGGGCGTGCCAGGCCCTGCAGAATTTCACTGGAGCAGGAGAGGGAGTGGAATGGGCCGTGAATGAGCCGTATGAGCAGAAACTCTGATTGAATCGTAGCTTTGACAACACGGACGGTCACATGGGAATCTCGGAGATCACTGGCGTGGAGATTCCCCACGAAAAGGGAATGTACACGAAGAAGATGTAGTGTATGCTTTCCATATTGAGCGTAGCTATCGTATGTACAACAGTCTTCCGAAGGCGGTGACGTTCTTCTTATCCAAGGGTGCGAAATCATGTGCGTCAACTCATGGCACTAGATCTGCTGACCTTTACCGAGGAGTCGTGGCTCTTCGGCTATGAGCGCTTTTCCGTGTGGGTAAACAACTACCTCGACAAGACGAAGTTCAACATCTTCATTCGTTTTGCCGTGGCTCCCGATAACGTAGTCCTACGTGTCGTGTTTCATGCGTAGGGATCCAACCCCAATTACTACGGCTTGTCGCTGGAGGAAAGAAAGGAGATTCCGCAGAGATTCATCAACATCGCCGACCACGCCAAGAAGGCATCGAGCGAAGAGGACGTTTGGAATTACAAGTCGGAGAAGTTCCCTCTTCCGGACTTTGGAGACATGGATTGGTACAAGACGTACCAGCCCATTTCCAGCCTGTATCGCATCTTCGACATTAACGTGAACTACTTCGGCCTGAAGACCATTGTGGAGAAGATGGTGTGCAACGCGCAGTACAACGGGACCTTCCAGCTGATTCGACAGCTGGTTTGCCATTGCGATGGCTTCCACGGCTGGAACATGGACCAGGTGGTGGTGCGCGAGAACGAGACGAAGCAGAAGCTGCTCGAGAAGTTCAACAGACCCCGCACGGAAGAAGAAAAGAATCATTTGTAGGAGAGAGGGAATTGCGTGAGGTGTAGAGTTAGCGTTCTTTCGGATTAACGTATGTGCTTCATGTTTGTAACAATCACGATCTAAACCTTGAAATAGTATATGGGCGGGTTCTTCATGTTGAATGCCCTCCCCATTCGGCTAAAACCACTTCTTCGTGTGAGGTACAGATAGTCGCACTGCCCCAGCAGATACAAGTCCATGTAGGACCGCATCAACGAGGCCTCGCTCGGATTCTTCCCCACATGCGATCGAGGAAACTCCTTCACAAGGATGACACGACTTCCGTAGCGACTAACCAGGAACTGCTCGATTCGATCCGAATCTGTAGACAAGAAGATCTTCATATTGTAGTGCTTCTGAAGAATGTTGTGAATGCGCGGGAGGTGCTTCCTTACCACGGCCTCCGTCACCTTGAAATAGCCGCCGTCCTTCCAGTTTGACGTACTGCCTCCGCTGCGGACGTGAATCCCCAACACCTTGTGATTGCGGAAGATCTTCAAATAGGGGTTCAGGAACTGGAGTGTGTAGTCGCTGGGCTGGAACAGACTCGGGATGCAAATGTCGTACCATCGATCCGAATTCGTGATGGACTCGGGAATACTCCCTCCGAAGATGCTTGTCAATTTGTTGGTGTACGTTTCGAGCTTCACCGTCAGCATGGAAAACATGTGGAGGGAGGTGATCAGCAAGGAACCGGGATACGCCTTGTTCAAGTCCCCTTCCTCGAAAATGCCGGTGAAACCGAAATCGCGATTATCGAACTCAATTACGTGATCCACTGTCTTGTAAATGTCTCCTTTGCGGTTGAAAAGACGCTCGGAAACTACACATGAGAGTGATGGAAACGGAAGCACCTGAACTCGAATTCAGTCTCACGGGATAGGACATATTGTATAGGGGAAACGAAAAGAAGTGTGGGAGGACGCCAGGGGAGTAGTCTACGCATCACTGCCAAGGACAGCAGAGACACTTGAATACACGGTCGTTCAGGATGCCAAGCAAAAGTACATCGCACATGCCCGATATCTGTCCCGCTATTCCCGTTGTGCCTCGCTTCGCGTAGATGATCATCTTGTCCTTGTCACTCGAATGATTCATTGTCAACGGTATATACACATCGTTCATATACTTGCACAGAGGGTCCGGACCGCTCATCCAGCGCGTCTTCGGTTTCTCGATGTGAATTGGCATCGAGGACTTGTCCTGGTAGTACGACGAAAAGTCAAACCCCATAGAAGACACAGTATCACTGGAAACCGAAGAAGTCGTTTCTTCCTTTTCTGTCTCCTCTGGAGGGGAGGAAACAAACGCAGAGGAGGCAGCTGGAATTGAGATGGAAGGCGCCGCGGTGGAAGGCGTCAATGGCGTAGGAAAAACGGATTCCAAAGGAGGGGATGTTGAAGGAGGTATAGGTGTCGCTGTGCCATTCGTAGATGGCGTGTCGGTTGATGCGGGGACGAACACCACTCTCCACTCCTCATCTGCTGTACTGAACTGTATCTATCGATCACAACGGCAATCCAATCAATACACTTCCGTCCGTCTGCTTTGTCGTGAAGAGCAGCCGGGAGCATACGACGAGCAGGAAGAGAATCAGAGAGAGTACCCAATGCCGCCACCGCATGCAGGAAGGAGATGGAACAAACAGAATAGTGACAATGCACGCGCTTAATCCAAACTAATCATCTTCGCCTTCTTCTTCTTCTCCTTAGGTGCGGAGGCCTGCACCGTGTCGATCACGGGCCGGCTGATCTCCTCCATCTCCTCCTCCTCGCTCTCCTTCTGCAGCGGAACGAATTCGGAGGAAGCAACATCCTGGATTTCACTCTCCTCACTCCTCTTCAATTCGTCATTGTCATTCTTCTTCTCCCGCGCTCCCTCCTTTGGCACAATAATCGCGGGAATCGCCTCGTCCTTATTCAACACCGTGATTCGGTAATCAAACTCGCGTCGACGGTGCTCCTGCACAAAACACTCCAAATTCTTCCTCTCGAATAGCAGTGGCAAAATCACGCGCTTGAACGCCTCGCGCTGACCCAAATCAAATAGGGACAATTCGATCGTGTTGTACCCATTTTCCATGGACACCTTCTTCCCGCTCAGCATCACTTCCAGCCAGTTCAACGCCTCGTTCACGTGCGAAACCGACTTGTTCTTGCCCCAGTCCGAAAAGACTGCATTGATCTGATCGAACTCGTTCTCGTGCGAAGGCGTCTCTGACGAGGATTCGGAAGGCAGAATCAGGTGCCACTGCGCCTCGTGTGTCTCCTTCTTCTCCTCGTCCGCCTCGTCGTCGATGCGCTTCTGCAACGCCTCCAGCTTCTGGCGCAACTGCATGTTTTCCTCCTCCTTCTCCAGCAGGCTGGCTTGCGTCTCCAGCAGCGTCTTCTCCTGGTTCCGGTACTGTTTCTCGATGTCAAATAACTGCTGTTCGCTCAGGAAGGAAAGCTTCTCTGCTGCCTGCACCGCCTCCGCCGCCTCCTCCACCGTGCGGTCGGCAGCGTCTTCGTTCGCGCTCACACGCGCCGTGAGTCCATCGCGTTCCTCCTTGATCTCCAACAGGTCCTGATTCAGCGACGCCACACCACCGATGCAGTCGTTCAGACACTTGTTTATGGTTTCCTGCTGCTCCATAAGCGCCGTCATGCAGTCCGCGCCGAACGCCTTCTCTTCCTCGTACTGTGAGTCACCCACCCCACCAACACGTACCATGGTTTTGTAGGTGGAACACAGCGAGCGATAGTGTTGGAGGTGAACCAGCTGCTGTGCTGCGATCTCCATCAGCGTGTCGCTACGGGTCAGAGAAGAGAAGAAGAGCGACTGCGACAGGGTCTGGAACTGCTCCAGCGACACCTTCACCTTCGTTTCCATGTCGGGAATCGCCTCGTCCACCGCGTTGCAACTCGACTTCAATTCTACGCCTCACTCTCCTCTCTCTGCCTCACTGTTGTATCGCGAACTCAGTCCCTGAAAGTGCGTCACCAGGTTGTCCAACACCATCTTCGCCTCGTCCACCGACAGCGCGTAGTCGTTCATTCGCTTCTCCAGACGCGCCTCGCTTGCCGCCCGCGCCTCTCGCTCGTCCGCCTCCTGCTCCGCCTTCAGCTGGCGTCGGTCGCGCACGATGTTCATCTTCTGACGAAACGCCTTCGCCTCCTCCGTCACCGTCGTCATCAGCTTGATCACCTCCGAACGCTCGGGGAACGCGGTCAAAGACGGCGTTGGGAGTGTGGGTTTGACCGAAATCGAGTCGTTTTCTGGAGTACCGTTTTGCGTGGTTTTGGACATGTCGCGAAGAGTGTGGATTTCTTCGGAAGAGAGCGTGTGGTAGGAGATGGGCGCGATGTTCACCGCGGATAACTCGGGAGTTTGGCAGGAGCCTTCGACGCGTTCGAGTTCATACACCTTCTCTTGGGACTGCGTGATGGAGGAGGCTTTGAGGATGTCTTCCGAGACGTTGCCGTTGACGACGTCTTTGAAGGAGACGAGCTCGCGTCTTCCCTTGCTCACCAGAGATGATACAGATGATGAGCGCGACTTGGGCGTGTGCGTCTCCTTCTTCTATGAATGAGAGGGAGAAAGCAAGGAAACGGCTGTTTCCACGGGTGCTGGAGCATTCTTCACTCTACACATCACACGCAGCCATCGGCGAGTACTCGTCCATCTTCACCGTCCATATCTTCTTGTCCAAGTCCAGCACCATGTACGGCTTCTCTTTGCAGCTCCAACTGCCATCTTCCCTCTTCATGCATCCGAAATCGGGGTATTGAATCGGTTTGCCGCAGGGTGAGCCTGACATATGAGAAGACGGAATGGCTCTCACAGAAACCGCGATTCGTGATGAGGTCCCACTGGTCTCTCTTCGCTATTTCCTCACAATTGCACCACAATCTCTACCCTTTTCGACAACAAAACAGTCCTTGCACACGCGTTCCATGGCGTTGTTGATAAGCAATCGCTGCGACGTACAGGAGTCGCAGAATACCTTCTTGCAAATCTATTCGTCACGCCTGAAGCCAGAGTGGGAATACACGACAATGATGCTTCCTTCTCAGCGCAGTGAACGGCACATTGCAGCGCATGCAATTCTTGACGCTTTCGTCTTTTACCCAGTCCATACTTATTGTGTTTTGGCGAGATCTTCGAATCCCACGACCCCCTCGTATTCCCGCACTTCGAGTCAACCGAATTGCCTTCGATTTCGGGCGCATCCCTTTTGACACCAATTGCTTCGTCGCTGTTGCTCCTTTAGTTCATTTTCATGTTATCCCATTGCATTCTTCAGCGCGGTTTCACCCAGATGTTGAAACAGACATCCCAACGGGCTTCCTCCGCAGTGTATTCCCGTTTCAACCAACAGCATCGTCCCTTCTCGGTGTACCCCTTGTTTGTGCCTGTTTACGAGTAGTTCAAAGAGACCCGATGAGGTGTGCATTCTGTACGGCTCCGAGTCTGGCAACACGGAGAACCTTGCAAAGCAGCTGTCGGAGGACCTGGAAAGACGAGGCATCGAGACGACGGTGGAGGCCATGAACGATTTTGACGTTGACAACATCATGGACAACGAGAACATCCTCTTCTTGACGTCGACGGCGGGCCAGGGAGAGTTCCCGCGCAATGCGAAGGACTTCTACTCCTCGTTGCTCCAGATGGAAAAGAACAGTCTCAAGGGTCTGAACTTCAGTGTATTCGGCCTGGGCGATCACGGCTATGTGAATTTCAACAAGGCGGCCAAGCAGCTGGAAAAGGCGCTGCAGGAACTGGGCGCGACCAACCTCGTCGCTGTCGGTTTGGGCGATGATCGCGACGAAGAGAAGTTCGAGACCAAATACTACGAATGGCTTCCCTCTCTCTACAAAGCGCTGCACTGCGAGAAGATCGTGAACGAGGTGCCGCCAACGCCCAAATACAGCGTGGATGTCTCCTCCTCGCCGCAGGGCACGATCAAGCCCTTCAAGCCACTTCGCTCCCATATGCTTCCTCTGATCACCGCACATCGCCTCACACCCGACGGCTACGACCGCGACATCCGTCACTACGCCTTCGACATCGCGGGAACCAAGATTAAGTACAATGTCGGCGACACGCTGGGCGTGTACCCGCAGAACCACAAGACGGACGTGGACGCGCTTCTTCGCGACCTCTCGCTCAACGGCGACGATTTCGTCAAGATTCAGAAGGGTGAGCAGATTCGGCGCACTTTCCTTCCATCTGTGACTTCCGTTCGTACGCTCTTCACGGAGGTGCTGGACGTGTTTGGCAGACCCACGCGTCGCTTCTACAGCCTTCTGAGCCGTTTCGCCACCGACCCGAAAGAGAGGGAATTGTTGGAGTCGTTGATGACGACGGAAGGGGCGCCGCTGTTGCAGTCCTTCATCAGTGAAACGGCCACATATGCGGACATTTTGCGACGTTTCCCTTCGGCGAAACCGTCGCTTCCGTTCCTGGTGGAAATGATTCCGACGATGAAGCCGCGTTTCTACAGTATTGCCTCCAGCCCTCTGATGAGCCCGAAAGCAATCGAGTTGTGCATCGTGGGCGTGAATTGGACGACGCCGTCGGGAAAGAAGCGCTTCGGACAGTGCACGTCGTACCTCCATGATCTTCAAGCCGACGGCAAGACCACTGTGCGTGCGGTGGTGGCTCCGGGAACGATGCACATTCCGGAGGACACGAAAACGCCGGTGATTATGGCTGGTTTGGGAACAGGAATCGCGCCGTTCAAAGCGATCACGGAACACCGTGTGGCGCAGGCGCGCGCTGGGAACCAGATGGGCGAGACGGTGTTGTTCTACGGTTGTCGGTACAAGAAGGAGTTCGTGTACAGTGATTTGTGGGAGCAGTATCAGAAGGAGGGCGTGCTGACTCACGTGATTCCTGCGTTTTCGAGAGAGCAGAGTTACAAGATCTATGTACAGGATCGAATCCACGAGAATTCCAAGCTGGTGACGGATTGCCTGATGCACAAGGGTGGCTGCTTCTACTACTGCGGCTTGGCTGGTAGAGCGCCGGCGGCCATTCGTAAGGGCATTATGGACGCTTTTGTGAAGGAGGAGGGAATCAGCGAGGACAAGGCCGATTCCTATCTGGCGCAGATGGAGAGAGACGGACGGTATAACCTGGAGTGTTGGTAATAGGAGTTGTTTGTTTCATGTAATCGTGTTGGAGAGATGTTATTAGACATGCCTCTCATCTTCTGCACATGGCTTGTCGCTTCATACGCATCCATTTCCTTCTTATCTGAATTCCCCCTGATCCCAACGATTTCAGTGGATGCCCTTTTCCCCCTTCTTCACTATTCTCTGGTAGTTGCGTATGGATTGTGACCGCTTCTGATGAGCTCGTTGCTGTGAACGAGAGGGATGCTTTTCTCCGTTGACAGGACGCCATGCTGGTGTCCCGAGCAGAATGGCGCTGAAAATGAAATGCTGTGGACTAACCCTTGTTGTAGGAATGAAAGACGAAGAATTGAGGTACTTTGAGAACTTGTGCAACATGCTGTATGGTCCCTCGAGTCAGCAGGAGAAGCAGAAGGCGGACGAGGAGCTTACGAAAGTGATGAAGAATCCTTCATTCGCCAACGACGTTGAGTATCTTCGTTCCTTCGGAGTGATAACGGAGTAGATATGTGCTGAAGTATTCCCAGAACAATTATGCTCTGACCTGTCTTTCTATCTCGCTGAAGCACATCATTCTGGACAATTGGGTTTCCTTCAGTGTGGACCGAAGATTAGAAATTCGTAATGGGCTGTCAGTGATGAGTGAGGGAATTAGGCGACTCGCTAGTCAACTATATTCGTGAATACGGCCCAAAGCTGAACAACCTGGTATTGCGTAGTATTTCTTCTGCCATTTCGCTGATTTCCAAACTGTCATGGATTGAGGACAGAAGGCATCGTTCTCTTTTGGATTCCATCGAGAGCATCATCGACATGGGTCCCTCTTATTCCATCATTGGTCTCAACATGATGAGTGACTTCGTAGAACAAATGAACCTTCCGAATACGAGTATACGTCTTGTGGGCGAATCATGCGTAGTGGACAGCACAGAGCACCGTCGTACGGCGACGCAGTTCATCTCCGAAAATCTGCTGGATATCTTTCAGTACGCCCTCACCGTTCTCAAGCAGATTCACGATCACGATCCTCTTTACGACAATCCGTCCTACCGCAATGCCGTGTTGGAGAGTATAATTAGCATCATTTCGCGCTGTCTCCAGTTCGATTTTCAGGGATGCACTGGGGATGACGGAAGTGATGAAGTGTGGGTGCTGCAGCTGCCTGCGACGTGGGAGGGTCTCGTCTGTGGCAGCAACCAGTTGAAGATCTTGTTCGATATGTTTGGGAGAGTTGAGGGGATGATGATTAGATACACTTCGGTGGAGCCGCCCCTCACCAGACCCGCGCTGGAGGTCATTATGCTATTTGCGTCGATTCGGAGGTCGTTGTTCCGCGATGGAGGAGCGCGATTGGAATTCCTGAATGTTCTGATCCAGGGCGTGTACACGTGTTTAGAGTCGGGACATGGTCTAAACGACGAGGACACGTACAATATGATGTGTCAGCTGCTCGGACGCCTCAAGGTAGGATCATTCGCAATTCCAAAAGTAGTCTCATTTTTAGTCGAACTTCCAACTCTCTGAACTAATGAAGACTCCGGGCTACGCCAGCTGCTTCGAACTCATCGCGAACTTCACCTGCACTTCGCTCCGCGACTGGAACGCGTGTAGCAATTCGATCAGTTTTCTGCTGACGCTGTGGTCGCGCATGGCGTGTGCGAATCGATATGTGCAGGTGTCGGAGGCGATGTACCCGAACTCACTGGTGCTCCAGCAGTTGTTGCCGCGCGTGGTGCAGGCGTACGTGGAGGGAAGGTTGGTGCAGGTGTCGGAGGAGAGCGGGAGTGGGAATCCGTTGGAAGATCCAGAGGGGTTGTATGAAGAAATGTCGCAGTTTCCGCAGATTGTGCGGTTCGTGTATACGGAGAGCGGGAAGTATTTGTTGGATAAGATGAATGAGTTGACGAGTGAGTATGAAGTGAGGGTGATTTGAATAATTGAGAAATAGAGAATAATGAATGGAAGTGGAGCGAGTGAGGAGGAGATTATGACAATTGAGAGAAAGAAATAGAAAATGAAATCATTATTAGATAAATTGGCGCTAATGGTGCACATCATTTCCAGCGTGATTAGCGGACAGTCGTTTATGTTGGTTCAAGTGTCGCACCATCACAACGAATATGATTCGCAACTCACTCGGGGTGTGTTCCTGTTGAACAAGATGGTGTCGGAACGCCAGCAGCGCGAGGTGAATCCGTACAGGTGTTCGGCGTACTTGGAGATCGCGTTCTTGTCGTTCTTCTTGGTGTTCCGAAGGACGTTTATAAATGACCAGAAATCGTTCGCGATTGTGAAGAGTTATGAGGACGCGGGGAATGGTGGTATTCCGATGAGGGCAATGGTGGGTTTTGGTGTGATTTGAGTTGTGATGAGTTGTCGTGTGGTGTGGTGTGATGTGATGTGATGTGATGTGATGTGAATTGAGTTGTGATGAGTTGTGATATGATGTGATGTGATGTGATGTGATGTGATGTGATGTGATGTGAATTGAGTTGTGGTGTGATGTGATGTGTTAGGATGTGTTGAGTTGTGATGTCATGTCATGTCATGCGAATTGAGATGTGAATTGAGATGTGTTGTGAAGTCATATCAAGTACATTAAATCATCATCTCAAACAACCACCCCCATCACAACATCACTCACCCTCTCCAGGCTTATCGCGACTTCTTCATGGACATCGGATTCACAGACAACCTCAACGCACTCAGCGTCATTTGGGAGGAAGTGTGTCGTAACCTCCGCAACTGGTGCGACAATGAAACGGTCGTCAACGAATCGCTGAAACTCCTCCTCGATGTCACAAATGGCTACGAATTCAGCAAATTGTTGTTGCAACTCCCATCCGTTACATTCGTTCTCCAGAACCACACAGTGCACTTTTCCCGCCAACTTCATCCATAGGAGCAGGAGTTTCCTTTCCTCCTCAACGCTTCATTCAGCCATCTGCGCAGTATTTACTACCAGAGTCTAACCAACCTGATTCTGTTGGAGAGCGTACCAGGACGGTTTGAAGTGTTGATCAAACCCATTGTGGATCGGTTGAATAAACTGAGTTCAGTTACATCCTTCTCTAACGAAGATTGTGTAATGATCGTGAATGTGTTCCGCGACGCGCGCGGCGTCGTCAATTCCTGCACCTCCAAGCGGTCGTTCAACGTATTCTTTGAGGCTTTGTTGGGGTGAAGCGCGATGCTGATGATTAGATATCCGAGTGCGTTCCAGGTGATGCAGCACGCGCTGCGCGAGAGAGGCAACGAGGAAGAAGTCGTTTCGAGCATTATGAAGTTCTTGTCGTCGCTTGTGCTGAATCGCGAATCGCGGATCGATTACTGCAATGAGCTCGCAAACGGAGTTGTGTTGTTCCGTGAGACCGCCGCTGTGTTGAAGGTGTACGGAAACCTGCTGCTGGAGAACTTCCAGTCCTTTGTTGTGAATTGGGGTCAATGTGACAAATAGACCCAATGTCCCGATTATGTGTACAAGGGAATTCGGCAGCTGTTCAATGTGATGCAACGGTGTCTCAGTTGGAGTGTCGCAATCACATCATGCGTAGAGGGCAATTACATCCCCTTCGGCGTGTTTTCGCTCTACAACGACTCCTGTCTCAGCGACGTGCTCGGCATCTACCTCCAAATCGTGATCCGCACGCCCTTCGATCAGCTGAGCGTTGAGTTGGCGGGAAATGTTGAAGTCTAGCAATTGCCCAAATACGAGAGCGCTGTGTTCAACTTCCTGGACGTGCTGTTTACGGACCATTTGGCGACCGTGACCGCAATTGGGACACAGTCGTTCATAACCATTATGGACAACATTTGCCACGGCGTTTCATCGTTCAGTTGATTTCCCTCCATCTTCTCATGGGTAGATCTTGAGGTGGTGAAGGCGTCTTCGCACATTCTGGACACAGTTGCGACGTACCTCTATTTCAACCAGTACAAGAACACGGAGATCATTACGAACATTAAGCGCATTCTTGTGGCGCAGCCGAATTTCTGGGAGGTGGTGATGACCTCCGTCCTGAACGCGTTTATCTTCGGGCCGAGCACGACGTGTTGGGATTTGAGTCGCCCCATTCTGTCAATCTATCTTGTGAAGAGAGAGGCGTTGGATTCGTACCTGTCGCTGGCCAGTGCGAATCAGCAGCCGATGGTCGTGCAGCAGCTGATGAACGACACCAAAGCGCTGACGGCGGGAATTGACTTCGCCATGGGAGAGAGGAGCAGAGAGGAGTTCAGCAAGAAGGCGATGACGTGGAGAAGGAAATTCTTATCATACATGCAACTTTAACTCGTTTCCCTTTGCTCTGTTTGTAGAATGAATCGCTATCCGAAATGGGGCCTATTTTTGGAGACGCCTCTTTGGTCGTTTCCGCCTCCAATAGATCCTTCAAGAGTACGTGTGCGTTGGAACGGGTGATTTGGACGAGGGAGCGACACTTTCAACCAAATTGATTTGCTGTTTTTGATGCTAACACTGTATTAGAGCATGGTGCAAAAGAAGATCGATAGCCGTATTCGAACGTTGATCGAGAATGGCGTGAAGCTCAACCAGCGTACCCTGATGATTATTATCGGCGACAATGGAAAAGACCAAGTAGGAAGCTCGGGTGCTTCGGTTACGCGAAGATTCCCAATCTGCATTACATGCTTTCCAAGTCGCGTGTGCGAACGCGTCCTTCCGTGTTGTGGTGCTACAAGAAGGACCTGGGATTCAGCACGTTTGCGTTGGTGGAGCGGCTGTCACGGACTAGTCACAAGAAGAAGAGAATGCGAGAAATCAAGAAGCTCATCAGTCGTGGCGTGTACGACAAGGACGGAGAGAACCCGTTCGACCTGTTCGTGTCCAGCACGGAAATCCGCTGGTGCTACTACAAGGACTCGAAGAACATTCTGGGTCAGACCTACGGCATGTTGGTTCTGCAGGACTTCGAGTCCATCACGGCCAACCTTCTGTGCCGAACGATCGAGACGGTGGAGGGAGGCGGCATCATCACGATTCTCCTGAAGAACATGACCTCATTGCGACAATTCTATTCCATGGTGATGGTGGCTGTTTTGTTGCGTTCTCATGAACTAGGACTGTCACGCGAAGTACCGCACCGAGTCGCACCACGATGTGGTTCCGCGATTCAATGAGCGTTTCATTCTCTCCCTTTCGAACTGCTCTTCGTGCATGGTGCTTGATGTGGGTTGTGATGTCTCGGAACTGACCGTGTAGGACGAACTGAACATCCTGCCCATTAATCGCAAGATTCTGGACATCAAGCCCGTGTCTTCGTCCATCGCCGAGGAAGACGTTCAGGAGACGCCCAGCCAAATCGCCCTGAAGAACTACCTCCAACATGTGAATTCCGAATTGGATGAGAAGACGAAGGACGCTTCCCTCAAATCCGCCGTGCTGGCGAACAGCCAGGTCCTGCGCAGTCTGACGGCGCTGTGCCGCACGGCAGATCAGGCGACGGCGGTATACGACATGTTGGACATCCTGACGGAGAAAACGCGCCAGACGACGGTGAGCGTGACGGCCAGTCGTGGTCGTGTGGGAGTTGGAGGGAGATGTTATGGATAGGGCAAATCGGCGGCACTGGGATTGACGTTGGCGGGAGCGGTCGGTTTGGGATACTCGAGCATGTTTGTGACGGCGCCGTCGGCGGAGAACTTGCAGACGGTGTTCGAGTTTTTGGTGAAGGGGTTGAATGTGTTGAAGTACAGTGTAGGTGATGTGATGTCATCATGTTGTTCACTTAAGTCATTCACTCAAATCATTCAATCAACTCATTCAATCAACTCATTTTGAGTACGCAATTACTTCAAAGCAATCAATCATGTCATGATGTCACAACCACTCAACAGACGCTCTCACCCCATCCAGGAGCACGCGGACTACGAGATTATCCACTCCTCGCAGCAAGACCAGTCGCACATCATCATCCGTGTGAACATCTTCAAAACGCACCGTCAGGTCGTTCAATACATCATGCCCACCGAGGCCTACAAACTCTCGCAGGCAGAGCTTCTCTTCGTCGATGAAGCTGCCGCGATTCCATTGCCCCTCACGCAGAAGCTTCTCGGACCGTACATCACGTTCTTGTCGTCGACCATCACGGGTTACGAGGGAACGGGCAGATCGCTGTCGCTGAAGCTGATCAATGAATTGCGACGAAAAGATGCCGGCTGTTTGAATTTGAATTTGAGTTTGAATTGTAGCGGGAAGAGTGCTGCGCGAAATCGAACTCAAGGAACCCATTCGTTACGCGTCGAACGACCCCGTCGAAAAATGGTTATATTCCTTCCTCTGTCTCGATTGCGCGTCGACGCCGTACCGTCTAATGTGTGGGACCCCCCACCCGGACCAGTGCGAGCTGTTCTACGTGAATCGCGACTCGCTGTTCAGTTATCATAAACTGAGCGAGGCGTTTCTCCAGCGTGTGTGGTCACTGTACGTGTCAAGTCACTACAAAAACAGTCCTGATGACTTGCAGTTGTTGAGTGACGCACCCGCGCACCAGTTATTCGTGCTGCTGGGTCCGCAGAAGGAGGGCGTGACGCTGCCGGACGTGCTGTGTGTGATCCAGGTGTGTTTCGAGGGCCAGATCGAGAAGGAAACCATTCGCAAGGAGTTGAGTAAAGGGAACCGTTCGGCGGGCGATCTGATCCCGTGGACGGTGGCGCAACAATTCCTGGACAGCGACTTCTCACAGCTGTCGGGAGCGCGCATCGTGCGCATCGCCACGCACCCGGACGTGCAGGGAATGGGATATGGTCGTCGTGCGCTGGAGTTGTTGCAGCAGTATTATGAGGGGAAGATTGAGTTCAGCGGCGAGGAGGAGGCGGCGATGGAGGAGGAGGAGGAGATCGAGTTGACGGCGGAGGTGAAGCCGCGCAAACATCTCCCGCCACTGCTGGTGAGTCTGAACGACCGCAAGGCGGAGCGTCTTCACGTGAGTGTGGGTGGAGTGCATGATGGATAGTGGGTGGGTGTGAGCTTCGGACTGACCGAACAGCTCTTCAACTTCTACGAGAAGGAGGGTTACGCGCCCGTGTACCTGCGCCAGACACCCAACGAACTGACGGGCGAACACTCCTGCATTCTGATCCATGTGATGTGTTGTGATGACATCTGACCCACAGCCGTTGGACTGCACTGCGCTCACCGACGCGCCTGTGGCGGGCTGGCTCTGTTCCTTCGTGGACGACTTCCAACACCGTTTCATCAACCTGTTGGCGTTCCAATTCCGCGCCTTCTCCACGCGCCTCGCAATGCGCCTGCTGTCGAGAAAGTTGGTGGAGGGCGTGGCGGGAGAGAAAAAGTGTGTGTGGAGGTGGGAATTGAGAAATAGAGGCGATTTGTCGAAGCCGCTGACAGTGCCAGAAATCCGGTTCTTTTTGACGAACGACGATTTGTCGCGTCTGGCGAGCTACTCGCACAACCTGGTGGACTATCACATGATTATGGACCTGATTCCAGCACTGAGCCGTCTGTACTTCAAGCGTCGCTTCGGCGAGATGTCGCTGAGTTCGCTGCAGGAGGCAATTCTGATCGGCGAGGGGTTGCAGCACAAAACAGTGGATGAGTTAGTGGGCGAGTTCGAGAAGATCGATTCGACGCAGTTGCTGGCGCTGTTTAATCGTTCAATCCGCAAGATGCAGAAGGTGTTGGAGGAGGTGCTGAACAAGGAGGAGGAGGAGGAGAACCGTGCGACGAAGAAGTTCGAGGAGATGATGGTGGATAAGATGAAGCCGGTGGGCGAGACGCTGGATCAGGATTTGAAGAAGGGCGAGAAGGCGGTGATGGAGAAGATGAAGTCGCAGAATGTGTTGGATGGAGTGGATTTGAGCGAGTACAAGATTGAGGGAAGCGAGAAGGACTGGGAGAAGGCGCTGAAGAAGGGCACGAAGGGTTTGGTGTCGATGCCGTCGACGAAGAAGAGAGAGAAGGTGGAGATGAAGTTCGAGGACCCCGACGAGAAGAAGCTGAAGAAGGCGAAGAAGATGCACAAGAGACACTAAGGTCGTTTGCGCTGTTTGTAACAAACACGCCACTTAGAAACAACAGCTAACTCTGTTTCGTTATCGCTTGAACCCTTCTTGTCCTCCTTCACCATCTTGTCCCACTCCTCCTTCGTCACACGACCCGCCTTCTTGCCGCCCGGACGCGACAGGATGAAGAGCATGGATAAAATGACGATGGTGCCGCCGCACACCGTCGTGTAGAAGGGAATGCTCGGACCCACCTTGCTGATCTGACCCATCGCAATCGGAGCAAGAATCATGGCGCACTGACCTGCCATCATGTTGTAACTCAGCACCTGACCCTGAATCGACGCGCTGGAATAGGACTACTTCTCACATATATCCCCTATTCCTACGCTAATGATACTCGCAGGTGCAGGCGTCGAAAGATCGTAGCCAGCTTCGTTCAGGAAAGAACCGATAATCGCGCCAGCCATGGTTTTGGAGTTGGCGATGATGAGATTGGAGACAACTACGCGTCAGAAGGGAAACAAACACGCACTTTGAAGAATACCGGCGGTGATGCTCATTACTGGAATCGGAATGTTCATCTTGAACACGAGGAAGGGATAAATGAAACCGTTCAATGAACAACTCAGCACGCCAAGACAGGTGACAAGGATGCTACACGTCAGATGAATGAAACGCCCGCACGAGAATTGGAAGGAAGTCATACCCCACTTTCTCTCGGCGAAGGTGTTGAAATAAGAGTCCCAGCTGTTGATAACCCAACGGTTACAGAACTCGACGAACATACAGCACACCTGCGCGTGAAAGAGAAGCACGAGTCATTACAACAATGGGCGAGAACAGCTCCTTGCACGACTTCTTGGGAGCCTTCTTCTTCAGCGCTAATTCCTTCTGGGCGGTCTTCTTGTCCAGCGACTCGTCCAGCACGAAAATGACAATTACGAGGGCAACGGCAGCCACGATACCGGCAACAATGAACGGCAGTCCGAGGCGAATCTGACCCAAGAATCCACCGATGGCGGGACCGAAGATGTACGCAGCCGCCAAGAAGGCCTCTAACCGAGCCAGGTACTTTGGCCGCTCGTCGGGAGTCGTACAGTCGGCAATGTAGCTACACCATCACAGGAAAAGAAGAGGACTACGCTTGGGCGACAATCCAACTACCCGCAGCCAAACCGGTGAGAGTACGCGTGATGATCAGCGCCCAAATGTTGCTAGAAAGACCCTGGGCGATGGCGCCTAACGATAAGCAGTTTCGGGCAAACTCACCAATCGAGGAGCCCACGAGGGAAAAGATGATCATTCCCTTTCTGCCGTAGCGATCACTAATGGGACCCATGAACAAATAACCTATATGAAAACCGTTAACGAAATGGTACTAAAAAACTGCGTAATAGCGTAGCACGAGAACAGAGCAGTGGTGTGATCCAACGTACCACCGAGCGACTCGGAAAGAGACGCCATGATGGGCAGCACGATCGAGTAACCGAGAATATCGAGGTGTACAGTAAGGTCGACCAAGTACAAATTGATATCCTTTCGCGACAACATCTTCAAGTCTAAAGGGAATTCTGTTTTGTCAAACCTGTTAGCTTCCACCTTTCCCCTTCTATGAGTGGCAATACCGAACCGAACTAATAATTGGGGTGATTGGGGACGTACAGTGAAATGACCGCGGTTATTCGTCGATTGTGGGCGCTTCTTCTCCCCAATTCCGTACCAATCGAACGTTCGATTCCTTCTTGTCTCGTGATCCAATGGGAGACGGACGAGAGTAACAGAGGATGACTAGTGTGATAAAGGGAGAGTAGTGCGTAACAAACAGCCAATCAACGCAATCACGACAAGACACTCGTTTCGTTGCAGAGACACACATAGCAAGGTCGGAAGCTGAACTACCTCCTATTCCTGAGACCATGCCTCCAAACAATACTCTTGAAAGGACTTGGATACGGCCTCTTCCACCAAATCGCGAAGCTTCGTATAGTACATCTGTGAGTGAGAGAAGGGGAACAGCACGACTTCTTTGGGCAAGTCGTCGAGCGAGTCGATTTGCTCGTCCGCGTGCTTTCGGAGATGATACGCCACACTGATCTTGCAGAACTCCGAAAAGAAGGGACTCAACGCCATTTCTCCACGAAGCGCTTCATTCACGTGCAGGTCGTTCAGTATGCGCTGAACACAGTCCTCCATCACGCCAGCCCTTGCGATAACGTAGGCATCCGCCATGTCATAACACTCATCGGAGAACGAAGACTGGTTCCGCTTGAGCGGCCACTTCACCTGACTGTCCACCTTCTTCTTCACGTACTCAAACACCGCGTTCTTGGTGTCCTCTCTGTTGCCACTGGACTTGATGCCAACCAACGATCTAGGCCATGACGCAACGAGAAAGGATGCACCGCGCTGTGGAGGGATGGAAGAGAAGCGGAGGACTCCGAAATGTCTCCCAGCACTTGTACTGGATCACGCCGTTAATCTCCGCGAGGTAAAACAGACCCTGCGTTCGAAACGAAGCCGCGTTGAACATCTGAAGGTACTTCTCGATGGAAACCACCCACTGCGAAGGGTTCGCGGCATAGGCTGCGTCGACAGCTCCCACTTCGGATAGGAAATGGGAGTAGATGAAGGAGGAGGAGAGAATGCTGTTGCCCTTGCAGTGGGAATCAGGCCGGATCGCCTTGCAGCACAGCACATCCACTACATTTCAATGCCACATTCAAATACCACGGTGGTTGTTCAGGATGCACAATCCGGTGGACTTGGAACTGATATCGAGTCCGACGTAGTACCGATTCTGTGTGTTGAGTTGCCCGTCGACATCGATGGAATCCTTCACCCAAGCGCGAAGAGGCCATTTTCCCTTGTACTGCAAGATTTCGTCGACGGAGGCAAAGAGACGACTCTTTTCAAGAAACTGGCGATAGATCTGCTTGAGGGGAGTCGACATGATCAAAACACAGCTTCGGTGAGTAGAGTGGAAATGGGGCTGTGGAAGGGAATTACAGAGAGGGAAAACGAAAGAAGATGAAGAAAAGAGTGGGATGGAACGACACTGATCAACAGGAAGTCACTTTACGCAGAAGGGTGGTGCAGTCTGTGGAAAGGGAGCGGCGCATACCCGTTTCCCGAGAGCGAAAGAGGGTGAATAGATGATTGGTTGCCGACCGCCATGAGTAGTGATCCTTGATTAGCAAGCGGATTCATGAATCACTGGAGAGAATGGCTGTCCCATTCCTTATAATCGCTCGCTGGACAGAATGGATAGTGCAGAAAAGGCTATTAAGGCTTACCGTAGGCTCTGCTCTTCGTCTGGTGGTAATCGCGTAGTTCCCAACCCCGGTTTCCTTGTTAAGAAGATTCCCACCTGGAAGCTGACCGTGAGAGACTGGGATCCTGAGGAGTTCAAGACCCAGACCGCTGCGTTGTTTGACGAGCTCAACGAGGTGGTGTTTGTGATTTGGGGCTGATGTGTAGCAGTACGGCTGGCTGCAGGAGAAGCTGGACTACGCCGACGACCAGGGCTACAGAGCGTACAAGAAGAACGACAAGGACAAGATGAGAGCCAAGGTCTCCGAGGTGATGGTCTACGAGAAGAAGATCGCGCTCGTCGAGCACATTTCCCCCATGGTGGAGAAGGTCCAGAGCCAGTCCAAGGCTCTGCGCAAGGAGAAGAAGTGCCCTGAGGAGATCGCTAAGGAGGTTGCTACGGTGGTCTATCTTGCTGAGTTCTTCAATATCCCCTCTTTCCTCCGTTTCAAGAACCAGCTCAAGTTCAAGTACGGCGACAAGTACATCGACAAGGTGTGCGGCAAGAAGCACGCTGACGTCGACGAGGAGGTGATCGCCATGACGACGTACGCTCCCGAGTCCAAGGACGTGAAGGCTCGCGCGAAGGAGGAGGTGGAGAAGTACAAGAAGAGAGAGAAGCAGGAGGAGAAGGAGAGACAGGAGGCTGAGAAGGCCAAGGCTGCTGGTGCCAAGAAGGGTCACAAGCACCACAAGAAGGACTCCAGCTCTGATTCCGATTCTGATGATTCCGACTCTGAGTCTTCTGAGGAGGAGAAGCCCAAGAAGAAGTCCAAGAAGTCCAAGAAGGAGTCGAGCTCTGAGGAGTCTGAGTCTTCCGAGGAGGAGAAGCCTAAGAAGAAGAGCTCCAAGAAGGCGAAGAAGGAGTCGAGCTCTGAGGAGTCCGAGTCCTCTGAGGAGGAGAAGCCCAAGAAGGAAAAGAAGGAAAAGAAGGAAAAGAAGGAGAAGAAGGAAGAGCCTAAGGAGGAACCTAAGGAGGAACCTAAGGAGGAGCCCAAGGAGGAGGAGAAGAAGAAGGAGGAGCCTAAGAAGGATGAGGAGTAGGTTTGAGAGAATGGCACTTAGTATTGCGTGCTGTTTGTTGCAACAAAGAGGAGTAAAGCTCCTTGTCTAAATCAATTCGTTCCTCCACCTTCTGTCTCTTGCTGTCCTCCTGATTGCTTGCCGCTCTCAGATTCTTCCACTTCTTTGCGTTCTCCAGCAGCTTCATTTGAATCGAATTCGCCTCGTCTTCAGGGAAGACGTAATCCACGTATTCCTCGTCGATGCCCGTTTCGTCGTTGTGTCTGACCTTCTTCACCTTGTTCGCCTGTCTCTCGTTCACCTTCTTTATTCTTTCCTCGTTGTCCTCAATGGACTCCTCCAATCCCTTCAAGGCGAGCAGCAGCTGGTGTCTCATCTCGTTCTCGCCGCTCTCCTTAAACGTAGTAATTCCGCGCTCCAGAATCGTTCTCGCCTTGTCCATGCTGATCGTGCTCTCGAACTGCGCATAGCTGATGAACACCTTGCTGTGCTGCGCCAGCTGCAGCAGTCTCTCGTACAGCTCCTCCACCTTCTCGCGGTTCCCAAGATGCATCTCGTGATCAATGTACTTCTTCCACACGAGCTCTGGCGTATCCAGCGCCTCCTGGCCGATCGCCAGTTCAAAGATGGCCGACGCGCGCTCGTTCTCCTCCAGCTCCTCTTCAAACTCGGCGTAACGCACCCACACCTCGCAACGCGAAGGATAACACTCCAAGAACTTCTGGTACAGGGTTCGGCAGCGGTCCAGGTTCATCAGGTGGTACTCCAAGTCGATGTAGTAGTTGAACACGGATGGCTTGGGGCACAGACCGATCGATTGACCCAAGATCTACCGGTGAGTCGCAACAAGCGTCACTACCTTGCGCGCCTTGTCGAGATGATTCTGGCGGATTTCAAACTTGGCGTACAGAATCCAAATCTAGGAGTGACAGAAATCGGCCCGATTCGCACCTTGCCAAAAGTGAAGGCTTTATTTGGAATGCACTGGATGCACCTCTTGTACACATCTCTGGCCTTCTCGACTTCGTCCACGTCCAACTCCAGGTACACCGCGTAGTAGATCCAGAAGTAGATGTACCGTCTCCAGAACCGCTTTTCCTTGCTCGGAGGCACGTTTTCGACAGCGCGCTCATATGCCTTGACGACCTCTTCCTCCTTGCCCTCCTGCTCCAACATCTTCAGATAATCGAACCACACGTCGTAGTTGTATGGATTCTCCTTCAGAATCGCCTCGTACTGTTCCTTTCTCTTCGAGATGATCACATCCTCGATGTTCTCCGTGCTGCCGAATTGCTTCTCGAACAGCGTGTACTCGTTCCGCAACGTCTCCTTCGAGCTCATCAGCTTCTCCAAGCCGTATTTAAAGATGGCGCGCGCTCGCTCCGTCTCGTGACAGCGAATCTCGAATCGAGCGAACTCCAGGAATCTAGGGATGACAGCTCGAAGCACACGGCGTACAGGTCCTCGTCCACGTTCTCCAGCGAGAGTTCGGTCAAGGAGCGCTCGAAGATGGTGCGACAATTCACCGGGTTGCCCTGACGCTCCTCCCACTTGGCGTATTTAATGTAGGACTATTCGGTCAAGCAAACACCAATCAACGACGGATTGCTCGGGAATCTGCTCAAGCATTCGCTCGTAGAGATTGCGCGCATTGTCAAACTTTCCGCAGCGCTGCTCGAATTTGATGTACGTGAGCCACGCCTGCTCGCTGGGGAAGCACTGCATCCAGCGCTCAAACACCGTACGCGTCGCGATGATGTCTCCCGTCATCTCTTGGAGATAGGCGTATTTGTACCTACAAATGAGGAGATTCTCTCTCACAGACCAGAGTTGGTCCACACGCGGCAGAATCGTAACGGCACGGTCATACACGTTTCGCGCGCGGTTGATGTACTTGTTTCGGATCTCGAATTCGGCGTATTTCAGCCAGAGAGGGGTGGCCGTCTGATCCACGTCCAGCGCTCGCTCGAATATGTTACGCGCTCGCTCGAACTCTCCCTAACCGTAAAGAGGAGGACATGAGCGGTACCTGCTGTTCTTCCCACTTCGCGTACTTTATGTAATTGCCGATGTGCTGTCGTTGACTGCGAATGCCCTCTTCAAAGCCTCTGCGTTTCAGGAAGCGGAACTCGGCCAATTCCTACACAGCTGAGTTCCAGGCAATCGTCGCATACCTCGGAACTCTGAATCTTCTGAACAGGCGTTTTCCGCTCGGCCTCGTGCCTCTCCTTTGCATCTCGCAGAAGTTGCTCGGCAGTGATTTGAATTGGAGCAGGATCACGGTTCTTGACCTACGCGATGAGTGTTCACGAATGGAAGCGTACAGTGTTACTTCCTCGTCCAGACATTCTTTCTTTGAATTGCGGATGATCTCCATTCTTCGTGGTCATCGTCCTTTTGGAGGAGTGGGTGTTTATATCTCTCTTTATCGTAGCGCATGGTGCGTTTCCTCACAGCGTACACGGCGACTGCGGGAGATCGGCTTCTGGACAGGGTGTTCGATGTAGCCGGATGTGTGCACCTGCTTGATCGCTAGGGTTTGCAGTCAATGAAGTCGGCGAACTATCCCTTCAAGATTACGAGAACGTCGTCAAGCGTCACTGTGAACCAGGGAAATGTGAGTAATGCAGTGATTCGATGAGGCAGTAGGAGAAGGAGTACACCATCTCGATTCTTCAGAACGGAAATGCGCGTTTGCAGAGTCCGAGGAAGTACGAACTCGCCGGCATGCTCACGCGTAGTCACTACAATGATTACTCCTACAATCTCGAGAACGACGCTTTTGAGAACATCGAAGATGGGCACAACATTCTCGAAGCGTTTACGCGCGATATCATGTCAGATTACAACGGCTACCCCGACCTCTCTTCTCTTTGTTACAAACACATCAGATGAGTATTTCCGTATCCGCTAAGTACACTTGCTTGTTCACACGATCCTCCACTCGAACCACGATCGAGTCCTTTGACGCGAGGGTGATGAAGATGACGAACTTCACCACGTAGTTGCGCACCCCCGGGAACCCGCTCCACTCGATCTCCTTCAGCAGCGTGTTGTTCCTCACGCGCGGATTGTTGCCCTGGTACAGCACCGTCTTCATGACCCTCGTCTTCGTATCGGGAGTGTCCACGCACACGTGGAACGTCTTCCTCTCCAGCGGCGTGCCCTTCGGAATCACCGTGTGCATCACGCCTCCCGCCAGCTCGATTCCGATCCCGCGCGTCACCACCTGGTCGATGTACATCTGGTGCCCGTCCAGCAGGAAAAACGGCTGGTCCCGGTTGTTCCTCCAGCTGTGCGCGTACAGGCACGCGCCGATGCACACAGCCTCGTCGGGGTTGACGGTCTCCCGCACGACGCTCCTCTTGAAGTACTCCTTCAGCGCGGTCTTCACGTAGTCGAGACGGCACGTGCCTCCCACCAGCACCACCGCCGTGATGTCGTCCTTCGTCAGCCCGCACTCCAGAATCGCCTGGTGCATCAGCGTCACGCACAGGTTGACGTCCTCGCGGACCAGGCGCGTCAGCGCCGCCTTCGACAGCTTGAAGGCGCAGTCGTAGGGGTCGTAGCCCTGCTGCTCCAGCTGGAGGACGTCGCTGAAGGCGGAGAGGTCGAGGTCCGTGGCCTCCAGCTGCGTCAGGTCGATCTTGGCGCGCTCGGCGAAGCTCATCAGCCTCGTGATGTTCCTCGCCGCTCTCCTGTGGGTCGGGTCCATGATGTGGTGATTGTACAGGTCGAGGCACTGCTCGTCGATGAACTTGGCAATCTTCTTGTCAATGCCCACGCCGCCAATGCTCTCGTCGCCGCAGTGCGAGATGATGGAGATGTGACCGTTCTTCACGCCCACCACGGACACGTCGAACGTGCCGCCGCCGATATCGAACATCACGAAATAGCCCTCGTACACGTGGTCAAGCGCCATGAAGGCGATGGCCGACGCCGTGGGCTCGTCAATCATGGCAAAGGAGCCTTTTTCAAAGCCCGCCTTTTCGATCGCCTTTTCCGTTTCCTCGCGCTGCTTCACGGTGAATCCGGCCGGAATCGTGACCACTGCGCAGTCGATGTCGCAATCAGTGAACGTCTCCACCTTCTCCTTCACCTTCTGCAGAATCTTCGCAGCGACGTCCGTCGGCGTCATGGATATGCCGTATGTGTCGTTGAAGAACTCCACGCCCCCATCCGCGGCCTCGCGTATCGGCGCGTGGCACAAATTGCGGTTGTTCTGGACGCGGAACGAATTGAACGGCACGCCGATCATTCGCTTCGCCTTCCAGATGCCAAAGTGCTGGTTGTTCGAAATGTACGTCTTTGCTGGAGACCCGATGCACTCCGTTTTGTTTCCATTGTTGTACGCGTAGCAGGAGGGAAGCAGATGGGATGAGCCTTCGAGAGCAATAACGTCCGGCTTGCCGTTGCGGAAAACGCACCCCGATGTATTTGACGTGCCGAGATCAATCCCAGCGCATATGGTTGGCATTATTATGTGGATTCTTGTTCAGGTTAAGGAGGACCCTTGGTCATAGGACAGCAGATTGGGGCGAGAACTCATTTCGTGTGGTGCAGTGGTCGGTGATGCGGGAAGTGGAGAGAGAAGGCGCACTTCGATTCCGTATCTGTGATTTCTTCTTTTCGGTTTTGTTTCGTGTTAAGGAAAGAAGAGACGGAGTGCTTGCAATAGAGCGAGCTTTCCTCTCGTTGTCTGGGCTGGTGTGGATCAGTGTCAGTTCTCTTTCTTTCTGTCTAAGTGTTTTTTATTTCATGGGTTAGAATGGATGTCACTCATTGCAGACGAATCCACCATCCCTTCATAATCGCTCCTTTAAATGGTGTAGTGTGGGAACAGAGACAGAACGCCTAATAGGCAAGTCGGGTTGGTGTAGTGGTTATCACGATCGCCTCACACGCGATAGGTCGCGGGTTCAATCCCCGCATCCGATACTTTTCTTTTCCTTCATTGAATTACACTGGAGGAGGCGATCTTCATTTCTTTTTCGATTCCCACTTTGATTTTTTGCATAGTTGCTTGTTGTAATGTAAGGTTATCCTTAGTGAAGTGTCTTTGCGTGGATCGTGATGGAACAGCGTTGAGACAGCGAGGTATTGAGGGAGTCGTGTATGGTATCTACTCTGAATTGGATACTTGCTGATGGTAATGAATCGGTGGTAACCTCCCGTCTTCTGTTGTTGTGACAGAGACTGATTATTGAATCCGTTGTGGTGTTGGACGGATAGCTGTCCTTGTCCACGGTGTATCGCTGAATTGCCCTTGTGTAGTTTGGCTTCATTGTGGATTACTGTCTCCGCTTCTTAGGCTGCTGTTTTGCATTTACGATGATGCTCAGCAGGCCTTGTGGAAGGTGCCCTCTATTGATGGGGTCTGCTCGGATGATTGTCTTCATGGGGATTGGAGAATAATAGTAATATGCATCTGCATCTATATTGGGCTGGAGAATCATCGAATCCACCCAAACAAGGTTCGGATAATAGTGATCAAATAACAATCCAACTATTCCACCACGAATCGAGTCCACAACCTTGCATACAACTCTCAATTCCTTCTGAAGACGAGGGTTCAACATCGTCGTTCGAACCCATCGACCATCCAATTCAGTATGCATTATGTTATGTATACTATTGCCCACTTTGTCACATATGTGACCCAGAGCACTAACCAACGAATCAAGATATTACTGAGTCTTCATTCATTACGGCTCCCAAACGAGATGAGAACAGGTCGTAAAACCTTTCTGTTGTGATGGCAACGATTACCTGACTGTTATCACTACGTGTGTGCTACTGATAGAACAGCAACAAACTGTTGAGAATATGGCTCATCACATAGATGTGAGCCATAGTGCTCTGGAAGTAATCTATGCCGTCAACAATAGTCTTAAGGAAGGAGATAACTCTGAATATATCCTCCTTCCTTAGCGCACCCTAGTCTCTCATCTACAATGCCTTGCACCTGTTGTTGTCTGCAAGATACTACACTCTCTATTGTTTGTTCGACATCTATTGAAACGCAATCCAAATCAAAAGAAAACAACCCAAAGAAACGAAAAGAGAAAAAGGAATCGCCCACCGGGGGGCTCGAACCCCCGACCACTAGGTTAAGAGCCTAGCGCTCTACCGACTGAGCTAGACGGGCTTGTTTGTTGTTCTCCCTCACCCCTTTTGAGACCTGCTGGAACCGAGGAGAATCAGAGAATGCTTTCTTCAGTGTCACAACGTCTTAGGAGCAGCGTACTCCCCCTCCTCTTCCGCTCCTTCTCTTCCTATGTTTGTGCTATTCCCGGAGATGATGTGTAGAGAGGTGCCGTCACTGGCACTCTCGGCAAGGACAAGGAGTACCAGTGCCAGGTCGAATCGATGGTGAACGACAAGTTTGAGCCCATCTCCCCTTGGCATGTGCGCTCTGTGACATTTCTGCTGATTCCGTAGGATATTGCGTACTGCGACACCCCGTTTGTGAAGGGTAAGGTGGGAACAGTGAACTGCATTATGGAGATTCCCAGAGGGTACCGATTTGGGTTCAATCCAAGCCATAGACAGAGTGCCAAGACGGAAATCAACACGAAGCGCTCCATGAACCCCATCATGCAGGACCTCAAGAACGGAGAGCTGCGCTTCTACGGCGCCCCCAGCATGATCAACTACGGAGCCATTCCCCAGACGTGGGAGAACCCTCACAAGAAGGAACTCACGGACATTGGCTCCTTCCTTGGCGACAATGATCCACTCGACATCATGGACTTCAGCTACATTCCTCACGCGGTGGGCGACGTTTACCAGGTCAAGGTGTTCGGCGCCATCGCTCTGATCGACCAGGGAGAGATGGACTGGAAGGTGCTGGGCGTGAACGCGGAGGACCCCGTCTGCAACCAGCTGAGAGGTTTGGATTGTCGCTGTGGTTAAGTGCAGACTACTGCGACTTCTTCAAGTACTACCACAACGACCTGGACAAGATGCGCCATTGGCTTCGCACCTACAAGATGGTGGACGGAAAGGGAGAGAATCGCCTCGCGTATGACGGAATGGTAGCGGTGGAGCGATGCACTCACGAGTAGCCCTTCCAGGAGGGAGATGCGTGGGAGATGGTCGTGGAGCCAAATCACCAGGAGTGGCAGAAATTGATGAAGGGCGAGGTGGAGCGCGGCAAGCTGTGCTTGGATCACAAGAAGAAACTGAATTGCCGTGTTTGTTCCAATCGCGTTGCCGACGCGTACGTCTTCGGCCTCGCCGGAAATCACGGTCCATCTCACACGAGCGGGAACAACGGTCGTGTTTACGATTCCGCTATTTGGGGAAGAAGTGTCCCGATTGTGCGAAGCCATTGAATTGGGGAAGGACAAGAGTGACGAGGAGTGGGACATATGTTCGTTTGCGTCCGGCTTATGGGTCAATCGCCTAGATGTGGAGGTCAAAAACCATATTCCAGTTGCAATGCGTTACCTGGGTTTTATTGTAATCGGGTCGTGCATCGATTCCTCATTGACTAGCTTTTCTTCTCTCTGCCATTGTTGGTTCAGTGTTACAATGCTCAATATGGTGCCTTTAACGTCGACTGCATGACGTTGATTTACAGAGGTGTTTACGTCTTTGATAGTAAGGATTCGCCGCGTGTCAGGTGCGTATTTCCTGTTCTGCGCGTGATGCGGTAGAAAGAATGGAAAGAGTGAGATTGCCCTCGATATCAACGTAAAGCCAGCAAACAGTTCTATCAATCTGTTTGGTACAGTGGAAGTGGGAGATGGTGCGGAGTCCGTCACCGCCGTAGACGCTCATCACTACAGAGGATGTTTTTATGAGAATTGGCTACCAGGACAGCAACGGAAAGCGCATCGCCTGCTGCGATGAAGAAGCCTACAAGGTTCGCTCCTGATGGCCGACTCACGGGTAGCGAAGTCAGTGCAAGAACCAGAACAGACTTCTGATTCCCGAGGATGCCAAGGGCAAGTACTTCCTCGAGACTACGGAGTTGAGGTGGGCGTTTCGTGCTTCGTTCACGGCTAGTGGGAGAGAGGGAAGAATCAACGTGAGCTACAACCCCCAGACGACGGGTATTTACTACGTCCTCAACGCAGTGTAGCGATCGTCGCGCATCATCACGCGTAGCTGTGACTATCACGTGTCTCCCATGGTTTTCGAGGGGAAGATGGTGGTCGAGAACCCCTACGGCCACTTGCCGGCTCCTCAGTACGGCAGCCTTCCGTTCTTCTCCTTCATGTGCGTGGCGTACGTCGTGGCACTGATCGTTTGGGGCATGCTCTGTTTCAAGTACGCCAAGGAAATCATGTCCGTTCAGATCATCATCATCGTGGGCGCGGGGTGATGCGGTGATCATTAGGGAGTCCTCTGTAGTTTTATCATTGATAACCTGGTGAAGGTTGTGTACTTGTCCGTCTTCAACAACACGGGTAACAACGTCTTTTTCCTCAGTCTTCTGTCCATCTTCATCGATTCCGCAACTCGCACCATCACGCGCATTCTCATCCTCGTTGTGTGCATGGGGTACTCCCGGCTATGTTACGTGAGCTGTAGACTGGGCGTTTGCAAGGCGTCGCTCGGCGACGAGGCTTGCAAGTTTATCTTCTTCGGAGTTGCGTACTTCGTCGTCTCGCTCTGGGACTCGTACTGCAGCATGTATCCGTCGAACCAGACGACTGTGGAAATGATCCGCTTGTTCGTGACCTCGGGGTGAGTGATGCGCGATGCGCGTGATGATTAGCATGGACGCCCTGGTGTACTTCTGGATCTTCCAGAGCCTAATGGACACGATGGACGAGCTGATGGAGAAGAAGCAAGTCGCCAAGTTGGAGGTGTTCACGCAATTGCGTAATCTGCTGGTGGTGAGCGTGATCTTGGCGACGCTCACGCTGATCTGCTTCAGCTACATCGTCGTATACGATTACACGCACACGGTGTGGAAGTACCAGTGGCTGTAGGAATCGGAGCGCATCGTGAGCACTAGGATCAACGACGGCATTTGGAGCATCTACTACTTCCTGCTGTTCTTCTGCATCATGGTGATGTGGAAGCCTTCTGAGAACACGTCGGCGTACGCCTACCACATTCAGGTGGCATCGGACGCTCAGGAGGTGGGTGTGTGAGGCGGGCCTGACGCGTAGAACGACGAGGAGTACGGACTGCCCAACGAGAAGCTTGTCGACTCGGAGGACGAGGGAGAGAT
>ERZ780157.1187-NODE-1187-length-29117-cov-7.289863_pt1 | contig 29117 bp, 31 predicted proteins | sample MGYA00511169_ERZ780157 | MGnify/ENA primary metagenome ERZ780157 (study PRJEB29588, sample SAMEA1965149) | human gut metagenome | biome: human gut; feature: human-associated habitat; material: faeces | place: Denmark | collected 2008/2010 ... | reverse complement strand
GATATTACACGATATTCACGATATCAAACGGTATTGCTAAAACTCCAAGAGATAAGTTCTTATCTCATATACAAAAAGCTCTGCTACGGCAGAGCTTTTTGTTATGTAGGGGCGTTCATTGAACGCCCGCGGGCGACCGATGGTCGCCCCTACGGACAAGGGCGGTTCAATTTGTAAAAGCTCCGCCGTCCTATTTACTTTTTGCCGTTTTTATGGTATAATCTAACTAATAGATAAACTTGAATTTGTAGGTGTGAATGATGAAAACTTTATATATGATTGGTGGCACTATGGGAGTTGGAAAAACAACTGTGTGCCAACAGCTCAAACAGGATTTACCGAATAGTGTATTTCTTGACGGAGATTGGTGTTGGGATGCAAATCCGTTCCAAGTAACCGATGAAACAAAAGCAATGGTGACGAATAATATTTGTTACTTACTCAATAATTTTCTGAAATGTTCTGCATACGAGAATATTATTTTTTGTTGGGTGATGCACGAGCAGAGAATTATCGATTCCATACTTGAGAAGCTGGATACACAGAACTGTGAGGTGAAATGCGTCTCACTTGTAGCGGATGAAAAGACTCTGTGCGAAAGATTATCAATGGATGTAGAAAGAGGTGTTCGCTCTGAAGATGTAATTGAGAGAAGCATAGCAAGAATACCGATGTATCAAACATTGGATACCATTATAATTGATACAAACGCAAAGGATGTGGCTGTGATTGCCAATGAGATTAAGCAGTTGTAATACTGACAAATTCCAATTTGTTGAGTTGAGCATCTTTTGGATTTGTAGAAAACGGTGAGACGAACGGCAACGAAATCTTTGCGGTGCTGAGGCTGTAAAGCAGACGCACCAATTTCATTTTTTGAGGTGATCGGGATGATAGATATGACCGCTTGGATGAGTCATTTTTTGCAAGAGGTAAATAAAACGTTTGACAACCGCGTATGGTTTGTGGGTTTGCAAGGAAGCTATGCACGCGGCGAGGCAACGGAAACGAGCGATATCGACGTGGTTGTAATATTGGATGAGCTCTCTGCCTCGGATATTCAAGCCTATGGGGCAGCGTTGGATCGTCTCCCCCACAGAGAACTGATTTGCGGATTCCTGTCGGGCAAAAAAGAAATTCTGAATTGGGAGCCAGCCGACCTCTTTCAGTTCTGTTATGACACAACCCCTATACAAGGTAGTCTTGATGAATTGCTTGCGGTGATTGATGAATCTGCTGTCAACAGAGCAATTAAAATCGGTGCTTGTAACATCTATCACGGTTGTGTTCATAATATGTTACACGAGAAAAGCGAGGATATTTTGCGAGGGCTTTATAAATCCGCTTCTTTCGTTGTGCAGGCGATTGTCTTTAAGCAGACGGGAAAATATGTCAAGCATCAAAAAGAATTGCTCCAAGTTGTATCTTACGATGAACGAGCCATCGTGGAAATCTTTTTGAGTTTAAAAAATGGGGCACCGATAGATTTCAATTCAATGTCCGAAGCATTGTTTGCTTGGTCAAAGAAATGGGTTTTAGAAAACAGTTAAACAAATTCCAATTTGTCGAGCAGACAGCAACAGACAGTTGCTTGTCAACTCCGACGGCTTGTGATATAATATAACCACAAAAATGCAGGTGGTGATTTTATGGAAACAAAAGATATAATCTACGAATTAAGAGCAAAAAAAGGTCTTTCCCAAGAGGAACTTGCCGAAAAGATATTTGTGACAAGACAGGCGGTGTCTCGCTGGGAAACAGGCGAAACGATACCGAATATAGATACGCTCAAGCTCCTATCCAAATTGTTTGACGTGTCGATCAACACGCTTCTCGGCTCTCCAAGAGAGTTAGTATGCCAATGTTGCGGTATGCCGCTTGAAGATTGCACCACGAGCCGTGAAACCGATGGCAATTTTAATGAGGAATACTGCAAATGGTGCTATGCCGACGGTGAGTACACCCTTGATATCTGGAAGCGATATGTTGAAATCGGTGGAAAAGAAAAGCTCGAAGAATTTAAGGCACAGTTGATTCACGAATTTAACACGCTTTTACATATCGAAGGGTTGCCCAAGGTAGAGCATCTGAACGTGCTTTCGGGTGAATTTATCAATATGGAATACACTCTGCCTAACGGAGAAAAAGTGAAATTCCTTGACGATAAGCAGACCTACCTCGGTAGTCAGCTCGAAAGCGAATTTGGCGGCAGATGCTTTGGTATAGCAGCAAACATGGACTTCCTTCTCGTCTGTACTTACGAGGAAAACGGAGAGAATCCAGAGCTTGTGATTTACAAGAAACGATAAATCAAATTCCAATAGGTCAAACAGAACAGCGTTGAATGTTGGTGTGATCTCGGTGCAAATTTGGTGCAACACTTTATAGGGCGATACTCACGATATTCACGATATCGCACGAAAACACACAATAAATGCACGATATCACACGTATTTCCACGATATTCACGATATCAAACGGTGTTGCCAAAACTCCAAGAGATGAGTTCTTATCTCATATACAAAAAGCTCTGCTTCGGCAGGGCTTTTTGTGTTTTGGACCGTCGAGGACGCCGGTCCCTACAAAGGGTTCAAAATCCTGATGCTAAATCGCTTGCGCTTTTGCGTGCGAAGGATCTTGATCTTTTTATTGAGGTTTCAAGATTCTTCGCGACTTCGTACGCTCAGAATGACCCGGGGAAGAATAACGGCTGACGCGAGATTTGATCGAACCTTACGCATAGACCGTCCAAGGATCACATTCCGCTTCCAGCAGCGGGAGTAACCCCCGCCCTACTCGTTTTGGCGCTCTCCCCTTGCAAAATCGCCTTCCTTTGTAAAAGCATGCTTCCCTATTTACATTTGGCGCAAATTGTGATATAATACTGTCAGACAAAATAAAAATGCAGGAGGTTGCGTATGGTAACGTTTTTCACCTTGCTGGGCTTGGGTATCCTGATTTCGGTTCTCGCCGTGATCAATATGACGGGGAATATTTCCTCGCTTCATTCCTATCACAGACACCGCGTAACCGAAGAAAACAGAAAGCCGTTTGGTCGCCTTGTTGGGTTGGGTACGCTTCTGATCGGTCTTGCAACGATCGTGTTTGGCGTTCTGTCCCTTATTTACGAGAAAACGCAGGTTGAGGCACTTGTTGTCATCGGCACAGCGCAATTGATCGCTTTTATCGTAATCGGTATGGCGATCAGCTTCTACGCGATGAAAAAATATAACGGCGGTATCTTTTAACCGCCCAAATCCAATTTGCAAACAGGAGGAACGGTCGGCATGAATTGTGTGATCCGCCCGATGGAGCGTCGGGACAAGGAGCAGGTGATCGACATGATGCGGGGCTTTTACACCTCCCCCGCAGTTTGGAGCAACGGCTCGGAGGAAATTTTTGATGCCGACGTGGAGCAATGCATCGGAGAGAGCCCCTATCTTGAGGGCTACGTTTTTGAGGACTCGAATGGGATCCTCGGCTACGGCATGCTGGCGAAAAGCTTTTCCACCGAATTCGGCAAACCCTGCATCTGGATCGAGGACCTCTACCTCAAGGAGAACGCGCGCGGATGCGGCATCGGGAGCAGATTTCTCGCATACGTTGAGAAAAAATATCCCAATGCCCTGCTCCGCCTCGAGGTTGAGGAGGAGAACGAGCGTGCCGTTGCGGTCTACCGCAAATGCGGCTTTGAGGTGCTCCCCTACATGGAAATGAAAAAATGAGTCGCTCCGACACGAGCTTGGAAGCGGCGGTTCTGAAAGGTAAAAAGCGCTATGATGAACGTTAAAATCTATCCTCACAACGAAAACAGACACGGAATTAACTACGGAGTTGCCTATCCCGATCAATATGAGGACCTCCCCCTGATCGTCTATCTGCACGGCGCGGGCGAGCGAGGCGAGAACTTTCCGCACCTCTACCGCCACGCCATCCCCAAGCTGATCGCCGACGGCCGCGAGATCCCTGCCGTGGTGCTCTTTCCGCAATGCCCTGCCTGGGCGGTTTGGGACAACGTGGTAACGCTCGTGAAGGCTGTGATCGACGACGTGGTTGCGGAATACGGCATCCGCGCCGATCGCATTTCGATCACGGGCTCGAGCATGGGTGGCTTTGGCACCTGGATGATGGGAGTGACCTATCCCTCCTTTTTCGCTGGCATTGCTCCCATTGCGGGCGGCAACATGTCCTGGCGTGCACTGCGGCTCGTCAACACCCCCGTTCTCGCTTATCACGGCGCCGAGGACACCGCCGTGCCTCCGATCTACTCCCGTTTGATGGTGGATGCGGTAAACGAGAGCGGCGGCAACGCGCGCCTCGTGATGCTCGAGGGCTTTGGTCACAATGACGGCATCAATTACGCCTACCGCGAAACCGAGCTGATCGACTGGCTTGTGGCACAGCGCAGAACGAATTTTGACCGCATTCCCGATGCTTGCGAAAAATATTTTTGAGCGATTGGTGTAAAAATTCAATATCAGTTCATATTTGTGTGATAGAATGACAAAGTAAATTCTCTATTCTTTTCCATAAGGAGAACCCCCATGAACGAAAAAATCATCATTGCGAGCGACAGCACCACCGACCTTGGCCCCGAGCTGATCGCGCGCTACAACGTGCAGATTCTGCCGCTCGGCGTGGCACTCGGCGGAACGCAATACACAGACGGCGTTGACATTGATCCCGATTATATCTACGAGTACTACGAAAAGAACGGTGAGCTCCCCAAAACCTCCGCGATCAATCTCGCGGCGGCATCGGCATTTTTTGAGAGTCTGGTTGCCGACGGCAGCAGCGTGATCTTCTTCTCGATCAGCTCGCAAATGTCCTCCACCTTCCAGAACGTGCGCCTGGCGGCACAGGATTTCGACCGCGTGTTTGTGGTTGACACCCAAAACCTCTCCACGGGTGGCGGTCTTTTGGTGATTAAGGCTGCCGAAATGGCAGCTGCGGGCAAGCGTGCGGAGGAGATCGTTGCGGCTTGCGAGGAGGCGGCTGCCTGCGTGGACGCGTCCTTCGTGATCGACAGTCTCGAATTTCTCCACAAGGGCGGCAGATGCTCGGCGGTTGCGGCGTTCGGCGCAAACCTGCTCAAGCTCAAGCCCTGCATCGTGGTGCGTAACGGAAAAATGGGTGTTGCCAAGAAATATCGCGGTAATTTTGCCACAGTGCTGCAAAAATACGTTGCAGAGCAGATTGGTGACGCCTCGGATATCGACCCCTCGCACGTGTTTATCACCCATGCGGGATGCGCCCCCGAAATCTACGAGGCATGCATCAACACGGTCAAGGAGCTGGCTCCCTTCAAGGAGGTACATCTCACCCGTGCGGGCTGCACGATCTCCTCGCATTGCGGCAGAAACACGCTCGGCGTGCTCTTTATCCGCAACGCACCCCTGAACTGAAGCAATCACGCCTTGCAAGCGTGCCGTCTCAAAGCGCTTGGGGCGGCACGCTTTTTATCCCATTTGGATGCAAAAAAAGAAAGGACACTCCAACGCCATGAAAATGACAACGCTTTGCTATCCCGAGCGCAACGGGCAATATCTGATGATTCATCGCACCAAAAAGGAGCATGACGCCAACCGCGACAAATGGATGGGCGTGGGCGGACATTTCGAGATGGGCGAAAGCCCCGAGGATTGCATGCGCCGCGAGGTCTGGGAGGAAACGGGGCTCACCGTGACAGCATTCCGCTATCGCGGCATCGTCACCTTCGTTTCCGACGAATGGCCCTGCGAATATATGCATCTGTTCACCTGCTCGGATTGGACCGGAGAAGTGAAGGAGGACTGCAACGAGGGCGACCTCGAGTGGATCGACAAGCGGCGGCTTTATGACCTGACCATGTGGCAGGGTGACCGCATCTTTTTGGAGCTGCTCGACTCCAACCGCCCCTTCTTTTCCCTCAAGCTGACCTATCGCGGCGAGGAGCTGATCGGTGCCGTGCTCGACGGCGAGCAGATGGAGCTGCTTTGACACAATCAAGTGAATACAAATCGGGAGAGCTCCCGCGTCGGTGTGCGCAGGGGCTCCCCCTTTTTCGTCTTTCGCCCCTTTCTCGGCAACATGCTTTTCAACGCTATCCCGCCATGCGTCAATTCGTCTGTTTTTTTACGTTTTTTGTCTTGTTTTTGTATAGAATTGTCTTTTTATTTATGATATAATAGACACAGAAACAGAATTACCTCAAAGCGAAAGGAGCAGACTATGAAATTCCGTCAGGTACATCTCGATTTTCACACCAGCGAGCACATCCCCGAGATCGGGGCTGATTTTGACAAGGCACAGTTCCAACAGGCATTAAAAAAGGGACACGTGGATTCGATCACGGTCTTTTCCAAATGCCACCACGGCTGGAGCTATCACCCCACCCGTGCCAATCTCCCCCACCCCGACCTCAAATGCGACCTCCTTGCCGCACAGATCGAGGCGGCACACGAGATCGGCGTCAAGACCCCCGTTTATATCTCGGCAGGCTTTGACGAGAAATATGCGCGAGAGAACCCCGGGCATCTTTTCCGCAACCGCGACGAATCCACCTTCCCGCGCCCCAATTTTGAGGTCCCCGGCTACCATCTGCTCTGCTTCAACACGCCCTACCTGAAGGCTCTGTGCGATCAGGTGCGCGAGGTTTGCGAGAATTATGACGCCGACGGTATTTTTATGGATATCACCGCGCCGCGCGTTTGCTATTGTCAAAGCTGCGTGCGCGACATGCGGGCGCGTGGGATCAACCCTTACGAGGGCGATAATGCAAAAAAATTCGGTGAGGAGACCTATGCCAATTACACTCGCGCCATCCGTGAAACGGTTGATGCAGTCAAGCCCGGGCTCCCGATCTTCCACAACGCGGGCGCAACGCCGCGCGGCAGACGCGATCTGGCGGCAATGAGCTCGCATAACGAGATCGAGTCGCTCCCGACCTCGACTTGGGGCTACGACAATCTCCCGATGATCGCACGCTACGTTCAAGCGATGGGCGGCGAATACCTCGGCATGACAGGTAAATTTCACTTTTCATGGGGCGAATTCGGCGGCTACAAGCACCCCAACGCGCTGATCTGGGAAACCGCTCTCTCGGTTGCCCACGGCGGCAAATGCTCGATCGGCGATCAGCTCCATCCGCGCGGAAGAATGGACGATGAGACCTATCGCATTATCGGCGAGGCTTACGCACGCATCGAGGAGCGTGAGCCCTGGCTCGACGGCGTGCGGTCTGTTTCGGATATCGGTCTGTTCTCCTATGACGGCTATCTTGCAAAGCATCCCGAGGCATGCGCCACCGATACCGACGCGAAATACACCGACGTGGGTGCGCTTCGCATTCTCTCGGAGGGACACTATCTCTTTGATATTCTCGACGGGGAGAGCGACCTCACTCCCTACAAGCTGATTATCCTCCCCGACCGCATTGAGGTGGATGCCGCGCTTGAGAGCAAGCTCCGCAGTTATCTTGCAGGCGGCGGCAAGCTGCTCGCCTGCGGACGCTCGGGACTCCGCGCCGACCAAACGGGCTTTGCATTTGATTTCGGCGTTCGTCACGAGGCTCCCGTCGAAATCTCCCCCTGCTTCTTTACCCCCACGGCACCGATGGGTAGCGCGGGCGTTGCCGACTACGTGATCTACGCCCCCACCGAACAGGTGCAAGCAACCGACGGCGAGCAGCTCGCCGCGCTCAAATATCCCTATTTTGAGCGTACTGCCGCGCATTTCTGCTCACACAGACACGCTCCCGCATGCGCGGACGTTCGCGGCACTGCGATCTCAATCGGACGCGACGGCGCCTATTTTGCCTCCCAGCTTTTCCGCGACTATGCAATGTTCGGCTCGCAATTTGTCAAGCAGGCGCTCCTCTCTGTGATCGACCGTTGTCTCGGAGAGTGCAAAACGCTCCGCACCTCGCTCCCCACGCAGGGGGTGGCGACTCTGATGGAGCAGACCGCCCTGAATCGCTATATTCTGCACCTGCTCTACGCACCGCGCACGGTTAAGGGCGAGCGCAAGATTGAGGTAATCGAGGATTGCGTGCCGCTCTACCGCATTCCCGTTGCGCTCCGGCTTGATGGAAAGCGCCCCCGTCGCGTCTACGTCGCCCCCACGGGAGAACCGCTCGATTTTTGCGTGGAAAACGGCGTGCTCCGCTTTGAGGTCCCGTCGGTTCTGATCCATGCGATGACGGTAATTGAGTTTGAGGACGAAAACGCATGAGGATCAAGCCAAAGCTTCTGCAATTCGGGGTCTCCGATGTCCCCGCACGGCGTTGGAAGGAATCAAGCTACCGCGTCAACCGCATCCATCTGCCAATCAGCGGCGAGGCGTGCTACCGCGACCTCGGAGGCGTCAAGCCGCTCCGCGAGGGCTCGGTCTACCTGCTCACAAACGGCTTTTCGCAGGACCTTTCCATGCCGCCCAGCGGTCGCTACTACCATCTTTATTTCGATTTTCAGGCTGTTCCGCCACTCCTCACGCGCGAGATGCAGGAGGTGCGGCTTGCAGACGATCCCTATCTATGCACGCTTCTACGTGCCGCAGAGCTGCTCCTGCGCCCCGATCCCGGTGCCCTTGACGATGCGGTGCCCGACAAGAGTGATCCCATTTTTGCCGAGGGCGAGCAGCTGCTCTACGTAATTCTGATGCATTTGCAGAAAAAAGGACTTCTCTCCACCGCGCAAAACAAAAAGCTCGAGGCGGCGATCGGTTATATTGAGGAGCATTACCACGAGCCGATCCGCAATGCCGAAATTGCCGAGGCACTCCGCATCAACGAGCGCGATCTGGTGCGGCTGTTCTCGCGCAATCTTTCAATCTCACCGCATCAGTATCTCACGCAGTATCGCGTGGAGCGTGCCACCGATCTGCTCCAGAGCGGCATGCGCGTTGGGGAGGTTGCCGAGCGCTGCGGCTTTCAGAGCGAATCCGCCTTTCGCATCGCCTTCAAGCGTGTCACGGGGCTTGCACCCACCGCTCGGCGTCGATCGGAACGAAGCAAAAAGAATAGCACTCTGCCGCCAAACGAATGAAAGGCGCTCCCGATGTCAAGAAACGAACGCATTGAATGGACGCGCTGCCGGCGCGAGGATGCCAACCGTGAGGTGCTCCGCATTGCCGACGAATTTGGCATGGAGGTTCTCGACACCTATTCCCTTCCGGTCGGTCACCCCGAATACAAGACCGACGGCTATCACTACAACGCCGACGGCAAGGCATTGCTGGGTGCGGCGGTTGCAAAAAAAATAAAAGAGGCGCTCGCCGCCTCGGTTCAATAAACGAAAAGGAGAATTCCCATGAGAAAAAATCAGTTGATCGGCTCCCATCCCGTGATCGGCATCCGTCCCACGATCGACGGCAGACGTGGTCGACTTGGGGTGCGTGAGTCGCTGGAGGAGCAAACGATGGGCATGGCTCACCGTGCCGCCAAGCTTTTTGAGGACAATCTGCGCTACGCCGACGGTACCCCCGTGAAGGTTGTGATCGCCGACACCACCATCGGTCGCGTTGCCGAAGCGGCGGCGGGTGCCGAAAAATTCAAGCGTGAGGGCGTTTCGATCACGCTCTCGGTCACGCCCTGCTGGTGCTATGGCTCCGAAACGATGGACATGGACCCGCACACGATCAAGGGCATTTGGGGCTTTAACGGCACCGAGCGCCCCGGTGCGGTCTATCTTGCCGCCGTGCTTGCCGCACACGCGCAAAAGGGCCTGCCCGCCTTCGGCATCTACGGTCGCGACGTGCAAGACCTCGACGACACCGAAATTCCCGTCGACGTGACCGAAAAGCTGCTCCGCTTCGGCAGAGCCGCGATCGCAGCCGCTTCGATGCGCGGTCGGTCCTATCTGCAGATCGGCTCGCTTTGCATGGGCATTGCGGGCTCGCAGATCGACGTCGACTTCATCGAGGACTACCTCGGCATGCGCGTGGAATCGGTTGACGAGGTGGAGATCATCCGCCGCATGACCGAGAAAATCTACGATCCCGACGAATATGCGCGTGCGCTTGCATGGGCAAAGGAAAACTGCCGCATCGGCTTTGACAAGAACCCCGATTTCATCCGCAAGAGCGATGAGCAGAAGGAGCGCGACTTTGAATTCTGCGTTCTGCTTGCCGTGATCATTGAGGACCTGATGAACGGAAACGCCAAGCTCCCCGCAGGCTGCGAGGAAGAGGCAGCGGGACACAACGCAATCGCCGCAGGATTTCAGGGTCAGCGTCAATGGACCGACTTCTACCCCAACGCCGATTTTGCCGAAGCGATCCTCAACTCCTCCTTTGACTGGAACGGCACGCGCGAGCCCTACGTGCTCGCCACCGAAAACGACACGCTCAACGGGCTTGGCATGCTGCTCATGAAGCTGCTCACCAACCGTCCGCAGATTTTCGCCGACGTGCGCACCTATTGGTCCGAGGCATCGGTCAAGCGCGTAACAGGCTATGAAATTGAGGGACACGCGAAGGATGCGGGCGGATTTATCCATCTGATCAACTCGGGCGCGGCATGCGTGGACGCCAACTGCCGTGCGCTCGACGAGGGCGGCACTCCCACCATCAAGGAATGGTACAATGTGACCGACACCGACCAGAAGGCGATCATGGAAAACGTGGAGTGGTGCCCTGCCGACAACGGCTATTTCCGCGGCGGCGGCTTCTCCTCGCGCTTTGTAACCAAGGCGGAGGTTCCCTGCACGATGATCCGCCTCAACCTGGTCAAGGGGCTCGGTCCCGTGCTCCAGATTGCCGAGGGCTGGACGGTCGACCTGCCGGAAGATGTGACCGACGCGCTTTGGAAGCGCACCGACTACACATGGCCCTGCACCTGGTTTGCGCCTCGCTGCAACGGCATCTCGGGCTCGCCGTTTGAAAATGCCTACGAGGTGATGAATCACTGGGGCGCCAACCACGGTGCGATCAGCTACGGTCACATCGGTGCCGACCTGATCACCCTCGCCTCGATGCTCCGCATTCCCGTTTGCATGCACAACGTGCCCGCAAAGGACGTCTTCCGTCCCGCCGCATGGAATGCCTTTGGCAGCGACCCCGAGGGTCAAGACTACCGCGCCTGCGCCGCCTACGGCCCGTTGTTTAAGAAATGAGATGAGATGAAGAATTGCAGGGGGAACTTTTTGAAAAAAGTTCCCCCTGCACCCCTTCACCCCAAAGAACTTTTAAAAGAAAAATGTTTTTGTGGGGAGGGTGTTTTTTGAAAAAAACACCCTCCCCACACCCCTCCCCAAAAAACTTCAAGAAGAAAATGGGAAGGCATTTATTTGTGCGAGAACGTGTTATTGGGACGCGTCTTTTTCATTCTGCCACAATATCTCATTTTCATCCTCTCCGTGGGTCATTCTGAGCGTACGAAGTCGCGAAGAATCTTCTAACTTCAGTAAAATAAATCAAGATCCTTCAGCACGCAAAAGCGCAAGCGCTTTAGACCCAGGACGACTCGAGGAAAAGGTACGTATGAGTAAATTGAGAATGCTTTTTCTCATTTGAGCACTTTACTTCATCCCGACTACCCCTCCGGAGTCATCCAGAGCCACGCATCTAATTTTTTAGCTGATTCTGAATTCGCAACCCAAACCGTATAGTTTACGTTGTCTACTGTATGAATGAAGCAACAATATTTTTCGTCTGTTTTTAGATTGTCAAACTTTTCATATGTAATTTTCGTGATATGTTCCTTGAAAAGCGCCCAATTTGGAAGATTGATAAGCCAATTCTTTGAAAGATACACAGTTCCATTGTTTGATAATCGCTCGATTTCTTCATCGGAAAACGTTACGGCATAGCGTTTCTCTTGGCTATGTACCGAGTTTTCCAAATTCGTCAACCGGAGTTTGCTTATCAATACGAGAATCGCTGCAACGGCAAAAACACTCAACGTCCCCAAAACTCCGACAAGCCATTTCCCGTATTTGATTGAACAGATCAGCAGTGGTACGCTGAATAGGACGGCACAAAATGACCATAAAAATACCATTCTTGATAGATACTTTTTCTTCATATTTCCGAGCATAATTTCGTCTCCCTTGCAATCGTCGGTTTTAAAAATTGGCATTTATCCAACGAATTTCTATTTGCGAGAGGAAAGATAAGCCTGCAAGATTTCTTCTACGTCATTTTCATCAGGCGTATATTCTTCGGATATTTCATTGCAGAGCCATGCGTAATAATCTGTTATTGCTTCAATGAAGGAGGTAAGAATTTCCTCAACCGTACTGTGCTCTGTTCGCACCGGGAGGCGTATCTGCGGAATATCATCTACATTGGTGAATGTCGGGTAAGAGGAAAAATCAGACCAATAAAACAAATATCCAACGCGTTTCCCTCTCCGACTGATCAGATAATGATGATATTCAAAATCAACCCACAAGGGAATCGGAATACGATAGTTGTTCTCTACCCAAGTTACAAAGGCGCGAAGCTCCTGTTCAACCTCTATCGGAATTCTTTTGTCGAAGCCGATATGAAATTCAGGCGAGATGCTTTCAGGAACGTTCAGTTCTACTGTCTGAGCTTTTTTCCAAACACAGCCCTCGGTCACGCCAATCACCTCCTTGTCAAATTCAACTTGATCTATCAGTTGCATTATATCACAATTTTTATCGAAAGTAAATAGGAAAGCATGTTTTTGCAAAGGAAGGGAAAAAAAGTAGGGCGGGAGATCACTCCCGCCGCCCTATGCTTCTATATGATTTGTTTTTGGCAGCAAGCCCCCGCTCCACGCCCCGTAGGGGCAGGCATCAACTGTCCGCTTCAAATGGGAACCGCTCACCCGAACACGCGCTGACGGAAGGTGTGGATATTCTGCTCCATATCTCCGATGAAAATGCTCGAGGTGCCGAGCACAAAGATATTTGCGCCCGCCTCCTTCATGCGGATGGCATTCTCGGGGCTAACGTTGCCGTCCACCTCGATCTCCACGTCCGTGCGCCCCTTCCCGTCAAGCATACGGCGCACTGCCGCGATCTTCTCAAGCGCGTGCGGCACCATCTTCTGCCCTGCAAAGCCGGGATTGACCGACATAATCAGAACGCCGTCGATATCGTCGAGCACGTCCTCGATCATACAGATCGGCGTTGCGGGATTGAGCGCCACGATGGGGTGTGCCCCCTTTGCGCGGATGCCTGCCAGAACACGCTGCAGATGGTAGGTGCTCTCGGCGTGGATGCTCACCCAATCGCCCTCTCGGATCGGGAAGGCGTCGATGAGCTGCTCGGGGCGCTCGACCATGAAGTGCAGGTCAAGCGGGATCGAGGTTGCGGCACTGAGCTGACGGATCAGGTCGGTGCCGAGCGCATAATTGGGAACGAAATGACCGTCCATGATATCGAGGTGCAAAAGCTCGATGTTGGTCTTTTCAAAAATCTTGAGCTGCGCGCCCATGTTAAGGAAATCGCAGCACATCATCGAGGGGGCAATCTTGTTTTGCATGGCAGACGTTATCCTTTCTCTCTCATTCTCTTTCTTATTCGGTGACGAGCGTGATCTTGTTGTAGAAGGTCTTGCGCTCGCCGATCAGCTCAAACGCCTTCGTTGCCTCGGAGAGCGGGAAGCGGTGCGTGATGAGCTGCTCGGGGTCGATCTTGCCCTCGGCGATTGCGGCAATGCTGTCCTTCCAATCGTCGGCATGGCTTGCGCGGTCGGCATTCCAGCTGCCGCAGACCGTGAGCTGCTTGCGCAGGAGCTTGCTGTAATTTGCCTGTCCGAGCGTGACGTCTCGCTCTGCGTTTCCAACCAGCACGAGCTCGCCAAAGGCGCGGATGCGCTCGAGCGCTGCGTTGAGTGCCGCAGGCGCACCGCTTGCCTCGATCACGGCATCGGGGGTTTCCTCGCCCGACGCCTCAAAGCCGAGCGTGCGTGCAAAATCAAGGCGTGCGGCGTCAACGTCGGAGACGTACACCTTTTTCGCTCCAAAGGCTCTTGCCCACATTGCCGAGAGCAGACCGATTGTGCCTGCACCGTAGACCGTCACCACCGTTTCGGAGGTAATGTGGAGCTTTTTCACGGCGTGCAGACACACCGCCGCAGGCTCGATCATGGAGCCTGCCGCATCGCTCACCGAGTCGGGCAGGAAAATGAGATTTTCCTCCTTGACGAGCAGGTGGTCCTGCATACCGCCGTCGCGACGCGAGCCGTAATAATCATACTGCACGCAGTTTGCCCATTGCTCCCTGGCACAAAACTCGCATTTGCCGCAAGGCAGGATCGGGAACACGCAGGCACGCTTGCCGATCAGTTCAGGCTTCTTGCTGTTCTCCACAACGCCCGCGAATTCGTGACCGAGCACGATCGGGTAGAAATAGGACTTATTCATAAACACGCGCGGAATATCGCTTCCGCAGATGCCGCACGCCTTGACGCGCAGAGTGACCTCGGTGTCGGTGGGCTGCGGTGCCTCGGTGGGCTCGAGGCGCAGGATGGCGTTTTTGTCGATGCAAAGCTTCATCTTGTTTCTCTCTTTCCTGTCTCGGCGCATCGTGGCACCGATTTGATCCCCTTCATTATATACGAAATCAAATAACGGTGCAAGTGGTGTTCAAAACCTTGACAAACAATCAAAAAAATGCTATAATACGATCATAAATCAAGCATTTTTTGAGCGTTTCAATCAAAAGGAGGACATGAGAATGCCGAGAAAGGATCGACAAAGCAAAATTTTGGAGCTTTTGGAGGCAGAGGGCGCGGTGAGCGTCAAGCGTCTGACGCAGCTGCTCTATGCATCCGAGGCAACGGTAAGGCGTGATCTGGGCGAGCTGGAGCGTTTGGGCGCCGTCAAGCGCACCTTTGGCGGTGCCATGCCCTCCACCGAGGGAAACCGCCAGGTTCCGCTCCTTGTGCGCGAATCGCTCAATTCGGTCGAGAAGAATGAAATCTGCCGCGAGGCGGCGTCACTCATCCGAGACGGACAGGTGCTTTTTCTCGACGGCTCCTCAACCGCACAGCATCTGGTGAAGCATCTGCGCCCCTTCTCGGACCTGGTTGTGATCACAAACGGGCTCAAGGTTGCAGAGCTTCTCTCCGAGCTTCCGATCAAAACCTACTGCACGGGGGGACGGCTGATCGAAAATTCGCTCGTTTTCACGGGACGTCAGGCAGAGCAGATGGCAGACGAGGTGAACGTGGACCTCTGCTTTCTCTCCTGCAAGGGGCTCTCCGAGGACGGTATTTTTTCGGACACCTCCGAGGAGGAAACCGATCTGCGCCGCCGTTTTCTGGAGCGCTCACGTCTGCGCGTGATGCTGATGACCGAGGACAAGATCGGCAAAACCTACCTGCACACGCTCTGCCGCATGCAGGACGTTGACTACGTTTTCTCGGGCGCCCCCCTCCCCCACTCGCTCAAAACACGCAAGGACGGTTTTGACGGTTGAACACAACGCAGCCATCGGATCCTTTTTAATTTTACAGTTGACACTGTGTCATTTTTATGCTATAATATTATCAATCAGCTATGAAAGGGAAGGTTTTACCATGAACAAACAACCCACTCCGCCCATCAACACGCGTGCGTCGATGCAGAACAAATATGACGTTGCTCGCGCCAATTTGCTTGCAGTGCTCGGTTTTTCTCTGGTGAACGTTATCATCTCTGCGGTTGGAGCAGACATGTATTTTCTGTTCTCCGCGTGGATTCCGCTTCTCGTCACCACCTTTGGCAAGCTCCTCATGGCGCAAACGCAGGAGGTGCTGCTGCTCGTGCTCTGCGTTGCGGTCAGCGTGATCCTGATCCTTCCCTATTTCTTCTGCTGGCTCTTTTCCAAAAAGCAGATCGGCTGGATGGTTGGTGCGCTCGTTTACTTTGCAATGGACTGCGTTCTGCTGCTCGTGATCAGCGTCTCCTCGGGAGAGATCGTGTCCGCGCTGGTTGACATCCTCTTCCACGCATGGGTGATGTACTATCTCATCATTGGCGTGCGCAGCGGCTTTGCCCTGAAGAAGCTACCCGAGGCACCGATCCCCGAAGCAATCACGCCCTCGGTCGATCCCGAGGCGGCTACCGTCGAGACCACTCCCTCCACCGTTCCCTCCACCGAGCCCTCGCCCGACGATTCCCCCATTCTGCGCGCGGCAGGCAATGAGGAAAAGGTCAAGGTCTACGTCGAGACGCAATGGAGCGGACACAGCATCGTTTACCGCAAATACGGCAAGAACACCGAGGAGCTGGTGGTGGACGGCAACGTGTATGCCGAATTCGCCTTCAAGGGTCTTGCAAAGCCCCACACCATGACCGCAACGGTTTGCGGCATGCGCATCTCGGCAGGCTATTTCCAAAGCAATTTCATCATGGTCAACGATCAGACCGTGGCACAGTCGGTGCGTTGGATCTGAAGCGACCCGAAACAAAAAAAGGGGGGGCTCAAATGCTAACGCATTTGGTCGACACCCCCTTTTGATTCTCAAACCTCGATATAGGAATCGTAATACTGCTCCTGAAATGCCACCGCGCGGGCGATCTCCTCGGTGCTGAAGGTCATGCCCTCGGGTGCCGCCACAAGCTTATCCTCCACGTCATTGCGGCGGAACACGATGCCGATGATGCGCGCCGTGTAGCGCTCCACGGGATGATCCACACCGAGCAGATAGACGTCGAGCTCCTCGCCGTCCCCACCGAGCACGCCCGGGATATATCCGTAGTTGATCGGATAAACCAACGCCCAGTCCTTTTTCTGATGCACGTAGCCGATCGGACGGTCAATTCCGATCGTAACGGTCTTACCGAGATAGGACTCGACCAACGCGCGACGCTCCTGCAAATTCATAACGCACCTCCCGTATATCCGCAAAATAACAGCCGCCCCCGCGAGACGCTCGCGGGGGCGTTCTGTGTTTATTTTACCATACGCAGTTGATTTTGTCAAGCGCGGGAGCTCTTTTTGTCGGTTGCGAGCATTCTTTGCGCGCTTTTTGTCAGTCTCGGTTGACCAGCATGATCTTGCCCTTCACAGCCCCGGGGGTCTTGTAGAGCGCAAAAGCCTCGGCGGCGTTCCGCATCTCGAAGGTGCGGTCGATCAGAGCAGGATCGAATTTGAGCTGACCCGTTGCAAAATAATGCGCCGTGAGCTTCCATTCCTTGCCCGGATAGGGTGCGGAATAGCTCATCCAGGAGCCCGTTACATGTAACTCCTTACGGTTGAGATTTTCCCACTCACGGGGCGTGAATTCCACGTTTTGGGTAGGCGTGCCGATGAAGCAAACCGACGCACCGTTGCCCGCCACCTCAAACGCCATTTTCAGCGTGACCACGTTGCCCGCGGTCTCAAACACGTAGTCAAAGCCGCGCCCGTCGGTCTCCTCGCGCACCCGGACGGCAACGTCCTCCTCGCGCGTGTTGATCACGGCATCCGCACCCAGGCGGCGTGCCAGCTCAAGGCGCTCGGGAACGATATCAAACACCACGGTCTTTTTCGCGCCGTAGATCTTTGCCCATTGCATGGTGAACATGCCGATCGTGCCGCCGCCGAGGATCGCAACCGTTCCGCCGCCGCGATAACCCGACAGATTCACGCCATGAAGTGCCACCGTGGAGGGCTCGAACATTGCTGCCTGCTCAAAGGGAATGGTGGGATCGTATTTCACCGCATTGCGTGCAGGAATCACCACGTAATCGGCAAACGAGCCCTGCTCACGTGAGCCAATGAAGCTATAATGGCGGCAGAGCGAATAGTTGCCGAGCTGACAGTCCTCGCACTGCATGCAGGGGACGAGCGGAGCGCCTGAAACCGTGTCGCCAACCGCGAGATCGGTCACGCCCTCGCCAACCGCGTCGATCACGCCCGAAAACTCATGTCCGAGCACGATGGGATAAAAATGTGCACCGTTTCGCAAAACGCGCGGAATATCGCTTCCGCAAATACCCGTTGCACGCACGCGAACGCGCACCGTTCCGGGCAGAGCCTCGGGTGTTGGATGGTCCTCGTAGCGGAGGTCCTCATTTCCGTGTAAAACTGCTGCTTTCATGCTTCCTTCTCCTTTCCAACCGTTTTTATGCCTTGCCCGCACAGCCGCAAACTGCGATGCGGTTCTTCACAATCGCCTCAACGCGGGCACGCCCTGCCTTGCCATACGCCTTGGGATCGAACACCGAGCCGTCGGCGAGCACCTCTCGCACACCCTCGGTATAAGCCTGACGCAGCTCGGTTGCAAAGTTGACCTTGCAGATGCCCCTCTCGATGCAAGCGCGGATGCTCTCGTCGGAGAGGCCAGACGCGCCGTGCAAAACGAGCGGTACTTCCACCGCACGGCGGATCTCGGCAAGACGGGTAAGGTCAAGCTTTGGAGTCTTCAGATACACGCCGTGTGCCGTTCCAATGGCAACCGCAAGCGAGGAAATGCCCGTACGTGCCGCAAATTCGGCAGCCTCCTCGGGGAGCGTGCAGCCACCCGACGCCTCCAGGTCGTCCTCCTTACCGCCAACCGTTCCGAGCTCGCCCTCCACGGGGATGCCCATCGCGTCGGCAACCCGAACCACCTCGCGCGTGAGTGTGATATTTTCTTCAAAGCTTTCATGCGAGCCATCGAACATCACCGACGTATATCCCGCACGCATGGCGTCAACGGCAAGCGCAAAGCTGTTTCCGTGGTCCAGATGCATCGCAATCGGAACCGACGCACGCGCGGCTGCGGCACGAACGTTTGCAAGATAGAGATCGGTGGAGGCGTATTTCACGGTGGAGGGAGTGGTTTGAATGATCACGGGCGCGCGCATTTCGCATGCGGCGTTCACGATCGCCTGCACCATTTCCATATTTTCGGCGTTGAAGGCACCAACGGCGTATCCGCCTCTTTGGGCGTCCTCCAAGAGCTGCTTCGAGGTCACGAGTGGCATTTTTTCGTCTCCTTTTGTTTCGTTTGATATTTTGACCGATCAAAAATTCCGCTTGACAAAAATTGCAGAATTGACTATAATGATTATAGTAAATTCTCAACAATCTTTCAAGTACGTTCTGATTTTTTCAATTTTCTCAACTTTTCTCAACCATAAGGAGACGCGCATGTACCAAAACGAGCGAATGGAGGCGATCCTTGCTATTTTACGCAAGCAGGGCTATGCCACCGTGAAATATCTGACCGAATGCCTGCATTACAGCACCGCAACGGTCAACCGCGATCTCAACCGACTCGAGCAGGCGGGCGAGATCAAGCGCACCTGGGGCGGCGTGGAGCTGCTCACACCGCAAACCGTGCCCGTACTGTTCCGCTACGATCAGGGCAAGCCAAGCAAAAAACGCATCGCCAAGCGCGCCGCCGCCGAGATTGAGGACGGCGACACGGTATTTATGGACGGCTCGACCACGGTACAATACATGGGACACTACATCCTTGAGAAAAAGGAACTCACGGTGATCACCAACAACATCGCGCTCGCTTCCTCGCTCTCCGAAGCAGGCATCGACGTGGTGGTGCTCGGAGGCAGGATCATGGAGGCCCCCTACATGCTCGCAGGTACCGACACGGTGGAAACCGCCGCACGCTACAAGGCGGACAAGTGCTTTTTCTCGACCGCGTTCGTCACGGAGGGCGGCGAGATGGCTTACACGGGTGACATTTATTTTTCGATGCACCGCACCATGATGCGCAACTCGAGCCGCGTTTACTATCTGGTCGACCGCGAAAAGGTCGATCGCGCAGGGGCACGCATGGTGCTCGGCGACCTTTCCCCCGTGGACGTTGTGATCAGCGATCACGTTTTTTCGGAGGAGACGCGTCGGCGCTACCCGAGCACCGAATTTGTTGAGGTTGATGCAAAATAAAAAGGACGTCCGCATGAAAAAAACGCAGACGTGTGAAAAAAGGAGGGATCGGAATGAAGGACAGAGCCTATTACGAGGCATACGATGAGCGCTACAAAACCGTTCACGCGCGGTCGATCCGATGGTTTGGGGATCAGCCCACACCGATCGTGAGTGAGGTCATTTCGCGCTACGGGATCAAAAAAAACGACAAAATTCTGGAGATCGGCTGCGGCGAGGGACGCGATGCCCTGCCCCTGCTCGAGGCGGGCTATGATCTGCTTGCCACCGACGTTTCTCCCGAGGCGATCGCCTACTGCCAAGCCCTCTCTCCTACACATGCCCGACGCTTTCGCGTGCTCGATTGCGTCAAGGACCGACTCCCGCAAAAATTTGACCTGATCGTGGCGGTTGCGGTTTTGCACATGCTCGTGCCCGATGCCGACCGCGCCGCATTTTACCGCTTTCTCGCAGATCATCTCGCGCCCGACGGGATCGCGTTGGTCTGCACAATGGGGGACGGCAAGACCGAGCGGCAGAGCGATATCCACACCGCATTTGATCTGCAGGCACGCGAATACGCAGGTGAGAAAATTCTCATGGCGGGCACGTCCTGCCGCATGGTCTCCTTTGCGCAATTCGAGCGTGAGCTCGACGCAAATCATCTTGTAATCCGCGAGCGCGGTCTGACCGAAATTCCCGAAAACTTCCCCTCGATCATGTACGCGGTGGTGTCAAAAAAGGAAGAATAAAACAAAAGCTCGGAGATGCCGACCAAATGCAAGCTGCATTGGGGCGTCTCCGAGTTTTTTCGATCACATGGGCAAAAAGCTCATTTTCGAGCCGTTTTACAACACGTATCGCGTTTTTAGGGGTCAAATATACTGCTTAATCGCGCGGTAGAGGTTCTGTGCGTAGAGACCAAAGCCGAGATCGTTGGGATGCAGATAGGCGTCGGAATAAAACTCCTTGAGGGCAGGCGTAAAGCACCAACCGTTAATCACGGTGACGTTGGGCAGATCGGCGCAAAACGAGCGGATGAGATCGCCAACCTCGGAGATCGGCGCTTCGAATTTCGTCTTTCGGTTCGCATCCAGACGGCAGATCGGCGTGATGGCAAAAATCTTGGCGCGCGGATAGAGCGCCGAGAGCTTTCGGTAGAAGGCGGCGCAATTTTCAACAAAGTATTCGCGCGTGCGCCCCGACCAATCGTTGGTGCCGTAGGCAACCGTGATATAATCGGGATCAAATGCGTCGGGGGTGTTGAGAAGCGCGGGGAAAAAGACCTCACCGCCAATGCCCTTATTGAACAACTCGGCATCCAACATGCGCGCAAGCGTGCTAACATAGGACTGCGAGGGATAGAGCGCATCGTAGCCCTGCGTGATCGAGTCTCCAAACGAGATCATTTTGTGCGTGCGGAAAATGGGCTCGAGCATCTCGCCGCCCTCCAGCGTGATCTTTGAGAGAATCGCGGCACGCGACCAGGGCAGATAAAGCTCCACGTCCACCTCGCCCTCGCCGAGCTCAACGCAAACGCTGCCGCCCGTAAACTCCCTGCCGTCACTACCGAAATGACGCGCCAGGTTGCCGTTCAGATAAACGTCGAACCAGCCAAAGGTTCGGCCCGAGCCAACCTCCAGGCGATAGGTAAAGGCAAGCGTTTTTGCATCGGTGCGGAATGCCAGACGTACACCCGACGTGGCAAAGGTCTTGTTGTAAAAATCGGTGTTTCCGGTTTGACGGTATGCCTCCACCTGTTCCTCGGTGAAGCGATAGAAGCGAAACTCCCCGTTCTGCTCCTCCACGCGTGTCGCGCCCCTTGTGATCGCGCGAAGCTGCTCTAAATTCAGTACCATAGCGGTATCTCCTCTCATGTTCAAATTCCGCACCTATCATACCACAAAATGACGAAAAAGGCAAGTTTTTTACAAAAAAACTTGCCTTTTTTTCTGTTTTCGCGCTATTTTTCTCTATTTTTTATAATGAGAATAATTCTTATTCAAAAATTGTTTCGATCACACGCTGCGAGTTGGCGGGAGAATAGCGCCAATGGGAGATGTGTCTCGTGGTGTTAGGGTCCATAAAATAGACCATCCGAGGACGAATCGGCTCGGCAGCGCAGGTGTCGATGAGTGCAAGCTTGATCTTCATGCGCTCGGGCACAATGCTTTTGATGTAGACTGCGGCGCTCCGTCCCACACGCGAGAGCAGGTCGCGCTCGCAGCCCTCGCGCAGCTCGGCAAGCCCCGCAAGATTTGGGGTCAGCTCCACGAACACCCCATAGCTCTCCACGCTCCGAATGATCCCCGCAACCGTTTGACCCGCCTCAAAGCTCGCAACGTTTTCCTCCCAGGTTCCGAGCAACTCGCGCAGGCTGACGTAAATTCTGCCGCTCTCACGATCGATGCTCTTAACCACCACGGGCAGGTCCATGCCGCTCTGCAGGCGATCGCGCGGATGAGAGATGCGCGAGACCGAGATGCAATCCACCGAGAGCAGCGAGGAGATGCCGCACCCAATGTCGAGAAACGCGCCAAAGGGCTCCAGATGCGTCACGCGCGAGGAGATCACGTCCCCGGGACGGAGCCGTGAGAGATAGTCGCGCAGGCACGCCTCCTGTGCCTGCCGTCGGGAGAGCACGGCGGTGAGAATTCCGTTTCGGCTTTCCAGCGCCGTCACGCGCACCGCAACCGGCTTTCCCACCCGCGTGATCACGGCAATGTCCTTGCGTACCTCTCCGTCACGGCACCAAACCGCCTCGTTTGCCTCAATGATCCCCTCGGCGCAATGCAGATCGACGTGCAAGCGCATCTGATTGTCGCAAAGGAGTACCACGCCTTCAATGATCGCACCGCTGTTCATAGCTCTCTCAAGCCCCGTGGGCGACGCGAGATAGGCTTGATTTTCGGGTGTGTTCAACCGCATGCCCTCGGGCAAATAGTAATTCTCATTCATTTTCATTTCCCTCCGTTTTTCGGCAATTCCCCATCTTCGGCAATTCCGTTTTTGTATATCCTATGCGAGGAGGGAGGGATTTATGATGATTATGCAGGGGAGGGGAGCGAATCTTTTGAAAAAGATCCGCTCCCCTCCCCCTGCCCCCCCCTCACCTCAAAACCTTTAGAGAGGAAAGGAGGGGTGGTTATTGATAGGGTTATTGGTGAGGTTATTGAAGAAGGCTACGACAAAGGGTTGACAAAAGAGGGGTTACGATATACGACAGACGAAAGCAAACGGTTGCGGTATGAGCAAAACAGAAACCGCACGTTATTTCTCCACACGTATAAAAAAAGAAGGTCAAATGCGTTTCACTGCACTTGACTTTCTTGATACATATCTGCGTGAAAGGAGGTCAATCCTCCTCGACATCATTGAAATAGTCCCGATCGAAAAATTCGGCAAGGGTGATCTCCGCGCCCTCGCAAAAGCACCCCCGAAAATCTTATGATATTCATGCTGGCGCATTTTATTTTTGATGGTATTCCTCAAACAGATCGTTTGGCGTACACTCCAAAATATCGCAAAGTGCCTGCATATTTTCAAATTTAATTCCGTTTGTCTGGTTGTTCACCATCTTGTTGAAATTTTGATAGCTTAACCCGAGTTGAATACACAACCAATACTTTGTCTTTCTCTTTTGCTCCAATATTTCGAGTATTCTTAATTTCATAATACACCTCCACATTATCTAATGTAAAAGTTATATATGAAAACATGATTGACAAATAGACTTTCACATGATATAATGTGTACATTAGATGTTTTTGGAAGGAGAAAAATATGTAAAAAACCATAAGAGAATTTTCGGAAAATAAAAAATACTAAAAGAGATTTTGGAAAAAAATATGAATGCACATCAATAAGCATTAGACCTCGAAACGGCATTTAGAAGCTTGAGCATAACCAATTTTGTTCATAAGGATAGCTTTTTATTAGATTTCAACGATGAAATTTTAAGAGGTCTTTCTTTTTGGGCCGGAAGCGGATACATCAGTGAGAAAGAAAAAATCATTATGGATGCACCTTTGATACAAACAGATTATCAGAGATAATAGAAGATCCGTTCAATCTTCAAACGATCCGCGATTTAATAAAGTTTCTTAAGGAAAGAGCAAAACAAATTAAACAAGGAGAAAACCAATGAAAAAAATAATTTCATGTCTATCCATACTTTTAGTATTAACTGCATTAACAATTTGCATGACATTCCCAACAGCCTCCGATGACGCCACACACAGCGGCACATGGGGAAATTTGAGCTGGACGTTCAACGAAACCACGGGAGAGTTAATAATTTCCGGTACAGGCGAAATGAAGGACTTTTATTCATCAGAAGACACAAACGCTTGGAGAGCGTATAAATTTTCCATCAAATCCATAATAATTGACGAAGGTGTCACAAGCATCGGAAGGTATGCGTTCTATTGTTGCGAGGCCGTAACGAGCATCACGCTTCCAATGAGTCTTAAAAGAATCCAAACTGATGCGTTCTCTTATTGTAGCCATAGCTTGACAAGTATTTCCGTTGCAGAGGAAAACACAAGGTATCATGTTTCCGGAAAATGTCTGATAGACACACACACCAAAACACTGGTATTGGGATGTAAAGACAGCGAAATTCCATCAGACGGAAGCGTGTCAAAAATCGGTATAGGGGCATTCAGTGGTTGCAGCGAACTGAGTAGAATTACAATTCCAAGTAGCGTAATTACTATCGGCTCCCGGGCTTTCGATGCATGTAGTGGCCTAGATTCTGTTATAATTCTGGATGGTTTAACAAACATTGGTGATTATGCGTTCGCACACTGTGACTATCTAGAGTTTATTGCGATTCCATCGAGCGTTACTCGATTCGGAAACAATGTCCTCCATAATACAGTCTACTCTAGCCTTTTGTACTGTGGGACGGTTGATACATGGAAGTCCATATCAAACAGCGATCAGATACCAGGTTCAAAAATTATTTATCACACAAGTCATACTTATTCTGCCTGGCAAAAAACGGATTCTCACCATCAACGAAATTGTATATGTGGTGATAGCCAAACTGCTGATCACATCTATGGCGATTGGGTAAAGAAGGATAGTGTACAACATCAACGGAAATGTGACGAGTGTGGCTACATTCAGGTAATAGACCATACTTGGAATGCTGGCGAGATCAACACACCTGCAACACATCTTGAACTGGGTATCAAAACATTCACTTGCTCAGATTGCGGTGAAATCAAGACTGAAGATATTGCTAAGCTGACCGATCATATCTTTGGCCCATGGGAACAATGCAACGCACAACAACACAAGAGAAGTTGCCCGTGCGGTGAGGCAGTAGAATATATGGACCACACCTATGACAATGATAAAGATGCAAGCTGTAACGACTGTGGAGACGTGCGTGAAATCCCATCAGGCTGCGGTGCAACACTTTCGAGCGGATTTGGGCTGACGCTCCTGCTCATAGGCGCGGCTTTTGGTGTCTCACGCAAAAGGAAAAAGCAATAATGCAAGATCAAACATTTAGGGCAGAGTTCCGAGGAGCTCTGCCCTATCTCATTTGGTTGTTCGATTTTTATTTCCCCGCCACGCTCATGTCCTTCACGAGGACGTCGGGGGAGCCGAACACGGTGAAGCTGCCCGGGATACCCCACTTGGTTTCGTTGCCGAGGCGGTCGATCGACTTGAGCAGATCGAAGAAATTGCCCGCGACCGTGAAGGATTTGATCGGCTCGGCGCGCTTGCCGTCGCGGATCATAAAGCCTGCGCTCTCGATCGAAAAGTCACCCGTGACTGCGTTTGCGCCCGCGTGGAAGCCCTTGCACTCGGTGATATAAATGCCCTCACCGACAGCTGCGAAAAGCGCCTCCTGCGAGGCGTCCCCCGCCATGATGCCAAAGCTATACGGCGCGATCGAAACGGGCGAGGAATATCCGCCCTTCTGACCGTTGCCCGTGGACTCCACGCCCGCCTTCTTTGCGGTGGTGAGGTCATAGAGCAGGGTCTTGAGCACGCCTCCCTCGATCACGCTGCGGCGTGTTGTTGCAACACCCTCGCCGTCGAACGGCGTTTGCATCGGACAGCCCTCTCTCATGGGATCGTCAACCAGGGTGACGCACTCGGCTGCGATCTGCTCACCCTCCTTGCCTGCAAGGAGCGAGAGCCCAAGCTGGGCGTTCTTTGCCGAGAACACGGGGGAGAAGGTGGAGAGGAAGCTGCGGAACTCTCTGCCATCGAATACCACGTGGTATTTGCCCGACGGCACCGTTCCTGCGCCCAGCTTATCGAGTGCGGCACGAACTGCCTTGACGGGCAGGTCGGCAAAGTCCTCGATCGAGGCACCCTCGCAGAACTCAAAATGCTCCTGTGCCTCCTCGCCCTCGCGCACAACGGGAGCGGAATAGGCACCGCTGATTCCCACGCGATTGGAAAGGTCGAGTCCGTTGGAGTTATAGAGCCGTCTTTCCTCCACAGCAGAGAGCACCACGCTCTGCGTTCCGTCGCCAACCTTGTCGCTCGCGGCGTAGGTTCTTCTTTGCAGCTCAAGCACGGTCTCGCGGATCGCACCCGCATCAAAGAGTCGAGGCTCGGGGGCGGTGGTGGTTGCGTAGGCGGGAGAGCCTGCGAAAATAAAGACCTCATCATCATTATCAATGCAGCGTGCATTGGAGATCGCGTTTGACACAAGCTCCTCCATTGCCGCCTCGGTCATCAGCTCGCCCGAGGCATAGCCCATCTTGCCGTCCACGATGCAGCGGAAGCAGATTCCGCCGCCCACGCTTGAGGAAAACGAGCTGATCTCGTCCTTGAGCGTTTCGGCGTTGAGGCTTTCCTCGCGCTGATAGTAGATTTCATATTCCTTCAGCCCTGCACGCTCTGCCGCGTCGATCAGGGCTTTTTTCATCTTTTCAAACGTCATATCAGCGACCTCCTACGGTGATGGTGGACACGCGGATGAGCGGCTGTCCCACGTCGGTGGGCACGCTTCCGCTGCTCGAGCCGCACATGCCCTGCGCGGTGTCGAGATTCTGACCCACCATGTCGATATTCTGCAGAATCTCCGATCCCGTTCCGATCAGCGAAGCGCCGCGAACAGGCTCGCAGATCTTACCGTTGCGCACCAGATACCCCTCCGTGACCGCAAAGTTAAACGCACCCGTGAGCGGATTGACCGAGCCGCCGCCCATCTTGCGGCAGTAGAGACCGTTTTCCATCGAGGCAATGATATCCTCGTTGCGGTCGGGTCCGTTTGCGATAAAGGTGTTGGTCATGCGCGAGGTGGCTTCATAGGTGTAGCTTTGGCGTCTGCCGTTGCCCGTCATGGGGAGCCCCATGCGGCGCGAGCCGAGGCGGTCGATCATATAGCTTTTGAGGATGCCGTTCTCGATGAGCACGTTGCGTTGAGTGGGAGTGCCCTCGTCATCAATATTGACCGAGCCCCAAGCACCTGCGATCGTGCCGTCGTCGATGGCTGTCACCTTCGGATTTGCGATCTGCTGACCGAGCTTGCCCGCCATCTGCGAGGCACCGATCGCCACCGAGGTTGCCTCGAGCGAATGACCGCACGCCTCGTGGAAGATCACACCGCCAAAGCCGTTTTCAATGGCAACCGTCATCGTGCCTGCGGGGCAATAATCGGCACGCAGATTCACCATCGCCTGGCGAGACGCCTCGCGACCGACCTCACGTGGGTCTACTTGGTCGAAGAATTCGAGTCCCATGCCTGCTCCGGGAGATGCCGATCCCGATTGGTTGACACCTGCCGCGCTCGCAACCGACGAGACCGCAATGCGCGTGCGGATATGGCGGTCGGTGGTGAAAAGTCCCTCGGTGTTGGCGATCCAGATGCTATGGTCCACACCTGCGAGCGTGCCCGAGACCTGCGAGATCGCGGGATCGTATTCCTTTGCTGCAAAGCAGCCTGCACGCAAAATGTCGGCACGAGCTTTGGCGTCCACGCTCGAGGGGATCACGCGTGCGGGGTGGATATTGGGGAACATTCGCTCACTCAGAACCACGCGCTCAACCTCGCGCAGCTCACCCATTGCCGATGCAACCGCACGTGCGCAAGCCATCAGCCCCTCGCGAGAGGTATCCGAGGTCGACGCAAAAACGGTACGCGTGCCGAGAAAGGCGCGGATGCCCACGCCAGAGATGAGATTATCGCCAACGCGGTCGATCTTTCCGTCAACCATCGCAACCGAATTGTTGCGGGTGATCTCGCCGTAAAGCTCAACGAAATCGGCACCGCCCGACATGGCACAGCAGAGAACCGACTCTGCCAATGCTTTGGTAATCATAAGTTTTCCTCCGTTCTATGTTGTTATCTACTATTTTACCACGGCGCGACTCAAAATGCAACGCTTTTCCAAAAAACTTTTCGTCCCCGTCCACAGATGCGTTTTTTCTCGCAAAAGCCGACACAATCGGTGCGCACTCGCCGAAAAACGGCGAAAAACGGGCACACGTCTGACAGATCCCGACGGTCGGGGTCGATTTCTGTATCACGCTTTTTCTTGACGCGACAGGCATTGCGTGTCATAATTAAGATGAACGTCAATCAAAAAAACGATTGGGAAGAAAGGACAAGCAGATGAAATCGCAATCGCAATTTTTAATGGTGGCACTCGCCATCTCCTTCACGGTGGTCCTGGCGCTTGCCGTGGCGCTGGCATGCCTGAATCCTGCCGACACGGGAACCGATCCGCCAAACCGGGAGAGCCAAGCCACCTCCGCACATGCCGATCTCACCACCGTGGAGCCACCTACCACCTCCCCCGAAACCGAGCCACCCTCGCCATTGGAGTCGCTACTCTTTTCATCAAACGGCGATGGGACCTGTCGGCTCATCGGCATCGGAACCAACACAGACGCCTGTGTTGTGATCCCCGATTTTTCACCTGCGGGCGACCGCGTGGTGGAGATTGCTCCGCGCGCACTCTACGGCACCGCAACCGTGACCGCCATTCAAATTCCCGCCTCGGTGCGCGTGATCGGTGAGCTCGCCTTTGCAAACTGCCAAAACCTGATCTACATATCGGTCAACGCACAAAACCCCGCCTTTTGCGACCTCGACGGCATACTCTACACCTCCGACCTGCGCGCGCTGATCCTCTACCCGCCCATGCGTGCAGGCAGCTCGGCAACCATCAAGGATTCCACCGTTGAGATCGCACCTATGGCATTCTATCGCTGCGCCTACCTCTCACACGTTGCCTACCTCGGCTCCGCAGAGGATTGGGAGCGCATCTCCATCGGCTCTCAAAACTACAGCCTCACTGCCGCTTCCAAGTCTTTTCTAAAATAAGAATTAGTCTTATTATTGAAAGAGATGATTGCAGGGGGAACTTCTCGAGAGAAGTTCCCCCTGCACCCCTTCAAGAGCTTTCC
>ERZ780157.1182-NODE-1182-length-29234-cov-3.510950_pt1 | contig 29234 bp, 24 predicted proteins | sample MGYA00511169_ERZ780157 | MGnify/ENA primary metagenome ERZ780157 (study PRJEB29588, sample SAMEA1965149) | human gut metagenome | biome: human gut; feature: human-associated habitat; material: faeces | place: Denmark | collected 2008/2010 ... | reverse complement strand
GAGGGGAATTGTGTTTTGGGTGGATTACGTAACGGGAGCACTGTGCGGTGGGAAACACGTCAGATGCGAAGGGAGAGGGGTGGAAAGAGAGTTGAATGGGTCGACCCTTCATTCTCCTTGAACCACTGTGTTCTCTCACTGTTAGCCTCATTTCCACTCAACTCATTTCTCCATTTTCCTTTCCCTTTAAGCCCCCAATACCCCACGTATTCGCACCCACGCTCTCTTGTTGAGCTCCACAAGAACAAATGGAGGCCCTTTCTAAGACGTTTAAGAGCATTGGACTCGATTCGAAGGCGATATCCGCACTATTAAAGTCAAAGAAGAAAGCCTGTTGCCACCCGTGTTGCTTGATTCACAAATAGCCATTGTTGCTGACGCGATCAAGGAGGCAGGCGTCACGCTGGGGTGTGATCGGACCAAGGGGAACCTCATGTCGCCCGAGTGTCTCGTTTCTCACTTGTAGCTATAACATTGCAACAACACTCCCGGACTCGTCTCTGCAGTACCGTCCGCTCCTCTTGCGATACGTCATGGATGGGCAGATAAAGAGCAACTACCAAGTATCAGAAGCCATCTCCTATCTCAAGCGGTTGCCACCGAATGCCACCGTGTTTGCTGCTGTCGGTCGTGATGTGTAGTTGGAAGAGTCTGGGCTGAAGAAGGCGTGTGGCGTGGGCGTTGTTGTGTCGGAAAAGGAAATCGATGACGCTGTACACGCACTCGTCGAGGCCCATCGCGCCGAACTGCTCCAGCAGCGCTACAGTTATCCCATTTCACGCCTCATGTACTCACTGAGGGAAGGGAATATGAAGTGGGCAGAGGGGAAACGAGTGAAACAGTCGCTGGACAGGGAGATTCTCGCTCTCTTGGGAGAGAGAACGCCCAGCGACGCGAACGTAGTTACCACATCGTATTCATAACGAAAAGAACGCAAAACATCCAAAGAAGAAAGGGAAGGACATCATGCCCGAAGGCTTCTCAAACGCGTATCCATCATATCGCACTCTTCCCCTAGTCGTTATCTGGAGTCAGCCAAGAACACTCCGGAGTTAATCGCGCAGCACCTGAAGATCACGGGCGGCAAGATCCGCTGCCGCTTCCCGCCCGAGCCGAACGGCTACCTGCACATCGGTCACGCGAAGAGCATGTACCTGAACTTCAAGGGCGCGTTCGAGCGTGTGGGCAAGTGGTGGTGTTGACGCGGCGTGAAGCGTAGAGAGGGCGAGACGATTCTGCGTTTCGACGACACCAACCCCGAGGCGGAGAAGCTGGAGTTCATCGACAACATCCAGGAGGACGTGGCGTGGCTGGGCTGGAAGCCGTGCAAGGTGAACTTCGGCAGCGACAACTTCGACAAGGTGGTGGCGGTGACGTGGCGTGAGGGGTAGTTGTACGAGTTCGCGGTGCAGCTGATCAAGATGGGCAAGGCGTACGTGGACCACCAGACGCCCGAGGAGATCAAGCGCTCGCGCGAGATCGCGCAGGAGTGCAGTCGCGAGGGCGGTCGCAAGGGTGGGTGTGTTGCGCGTGCGTGAGGAGTAGACCTGAACCCCGAGTCGCCGTGGCGCAACCGCTCGGTGGAGGAGAACCTGCGTCTGTTCGAGGACATGCGCAAGGGCAAGTTCGCCGAGGGCGAGGTGGGTGTGGTGTCGCGTGGTCACAGATAGGCTACGCTTCGTATGAAGATCGACATGCGTTCGCCGAACCCGTGCATGTGGGACCCCGTGGCGTACCGCATCAAGTACATCACGCACCCGCACGTGGGCGACAAGTGGTGCATCTACCCGTCGTACGACTTCCAGCACTGCCTGGTGGACTCGCTGGAGAACATCGACTACTCGCTGTGCACGCTGGAGTTCGAGACGCGTCGCGAGTCGTACTACTGGCTGGTCGACCAGCTCAACGTGTGGCGCGCGTACGTGTGGGAGTTCGGTCGCCTGAACCTCACCAACACGGTGATGTCCAAGCGCAAGCTGAAGTACATGGTGATGAACCACATCGTGCACGGCTGGGACGACCCGCGCATGCCCACCATCAAGGGTCTGCGGCGTCGCGGCTACACCGCCGACTCCATCAACAACTTCTGCGCGGACATCTCGGTGACGCGCACCACCATGACCACCATCGACTGGTCGCGTCTGGAGCACTTCGTGAAGGAGGACCTGGACGGCAAGGCGCCTCGCGCGTTCGCCGTGTTGCACCCCGTGAAGCTGGTGCTGACCAACAAGCCTGAGGACTTCTTCACCGTGGTGAAGGCGCCGCTGTTCCCGAAGGACGCCAGCAAGGGCGTGCGCGACCTGCCGTACCAGCGCGTGTTGTTCGTGGACCGCGACGACGTGAAGCTGGAGGACGAGCCGAAGTTCCTGGGCTTCGCGCCGGGTCGTATCGTGAGTCTGAAGTACGCGGACGTGGTGCGTTGCGACGAGGTGGTGTGCGACGAGAAGGGCGAGGTGCGCGAGGTGCGCTGCAGCGTGCTGAGCGAGGAGGAGGCGAAGGACGCGATGGCGAACAAGAAGCGCAAGCTGGGCTCGATGCACTGGCTGGCTGGCTCGAAGCTGGGCGAGGAGCCCGCGCGTGGCGAGATCCGCCTGTACAACCACCTGTTCTTCGAGGAGGACCCGTCGGTGCTGGACGACTGGGTGTCGCACATCAACAAGGAGAGCGAGATCGTGCTGGGCGACGCGATGATCGAGCAGTCGCTGGTGAACAAGAAGGTGGAGGACCACGTGCAGTTCGAGAGACTGGGCTACTTCGTGGTGGACAAGGACTCCGCGAACCGCACCAAGATCGTGTACAACCGCACGTGTTCGTTGAAGAGCAATTGGAGTGTTTGTTGAACAAAGAGGGCTACGAAATGCCCATCAGGTTGGAGTAGACTTCCGTGATGGTGTTGTCGAACAAGGTCTTCAACTGGTCTCCCGACGTGTCGCTCGTGATGTTGACCTTGTCTCCCAGATTGGACTTGAAGCGGTTATATGTCATTCTGATTTCACCAGGATTGATGGGCATGAACCAGATTTGGAGGTTGTCCATTTTTCGCATTTGGTTGAAGTAGTCGTTCCAAACAGAATCATACGAGCGCCCTCCTTCTCTTTCATTCTTATAGTGGTAACATCGACAACTCTTATCATCTCCGTGATTCGGATAGTCGCCGATAATCACCATCATGTGGTAGTACTCTCTGTAGGCACTTTGGGTCATGTTGGAGAGGGCGCATTTCACACCATACTGCATATCTTCGCAACCACATCCACTTCCAGCACATGCAGAAAAACCATCCACTCTCCGTTTCAGTTCACCGAAATCACTTGTAATGCTGCAGTTATTGTTTATTCTATCCCCATAGTCCTTATACTCCATGATCTGCCCCACAATAGCACCACCCCTGCTTCCGTGCTGCTTCTTTATCGCCTCCAGCTTCCTCAACAAACTGCTAATCGTCTCTTTAACTGAGCAAATGGCACTACCCATAGATCCCGTTGTGTCGAAGACAACAGAAAGACAGAAGTCAATCGCTCTCTTGGGCTGCTCTCTCGGCACAAACGGAACAAGCTTCTGCTTCTCCACTCCAAGACCCCTCATGTCGATACCCGTCTTCGCCTCTGCATTGTTGTCCCTCTCAAGGTTGAACCGTCCCGTGTTGCAGAGCCACACAGCCGCGTTACTGATCCATCGCGCCGTGCCCTTGGACGTGAACTCCAGGAACAGCTTGGACGCAGCCGTGTCGATGATCATGCGTCCCTCCGAATCAATACCGTCCTCCTTGAAGACGATTGACGCGCAGCCAGAACTCTCTCGAGCAAACACACAGAAATGGTCCTTCACCAATCTCGCTTCATCCATCTCGCACAGCGTCTGTCCTTCATAGATGGACGTCAAACCGAAATCGAGCTTCGCAATCCTGCTGATGTCAAACACATCTCCACCATAAGTCACGAACTGCCCCTTTCCAGGTTTCTCTTTCTTCACGCGCTTCATGAAGTTGCCTCCAGCGACGTTCTTCTCCTTGTCCTTGACAATGTCGTAGTTGTAGAACTTCTTGAAGTACAGGTCGGCTTCGTAGGTGTAGGGGTAGTTCTCCAGGAACCAGAACACACCGCCTCCGCGATGATAGAAGTGGTTCACTGTCTCCAGGAAGGCGTTGCAGTAGTCCTTATTCCTGTCTCCATTCTTCGGGAACACGCCATCGCCGGGAGAGCATGTAATGAACGCCACTCGGATCTTGCCACTCATGAGCTGATCGATCGCCGTCTTGTAGTCGAACGCGTACTGGATGTTGAACGCCTTGCCGATGTACTTGCCGTTCCTCATCGTGGGTCCCAGCTTCAGCACGGGAGAGAATCGCTCGCCCTTCACCTCCTTTCCGTTAACCAGCACCTCTTCGGTGATCGATTCGTCGATGATCTTGCCGTCACCGTCCCGCTCATTCCGGCACAGGTACAGAATCACGAAGAGAACCGTGTATTCACTGAAGCCACCATCTGCGCCCAAATCGTACTTGTTATTGCTGTCGATGTCGCCAATCCTCACTCCGTTCTCGGTCGCGTCGTCAACACGCACGTCCTTCATCTGCAACTCGTACTCACTCGGCACGTTCGTTATCTTCTCCACCACTTCGTTGTAATGCAAGTTCCCCTTCTTGGAGAGAATCGAAGCATCTGCCTTCTTCTCCACCACACCGTACATGTCTCTCGTCTTCGAAGCGTCGTCCTTTGAAGCGATCACGTCCGACAGACGAAGAGGATTGGAGTGCCAGATCATGCTCGGGAACAGGTCATAGAAGCCGCAGAGATAGGAGCCAATGCCAATGCCCACGTAGTTCATCTCGAAGGTGCTCACCACCGATTGTATCTCCTCTCTCGTTTCCTTGCAGAGCACACCGTTCGTGCAGACCATCATCACCGACGAGAAGGAGCGCGAGTTGCACGTGCAGCAGGCATAGCGGAGGCACTCGTGAAGAGCGGTGTTGGACACAGGGTGTTGAATCGCCTCCAGAACCGCGGCAATCACAGGCGTCTCCCACAAGTCCACCGAAGCAACTCCTGTCGCCACACGCGTGACCACGTTCGTCGCAACCCAGATGTCAACGCAGGGCAGCTGGAGATTGCTGAGGTTGCGGAGGAGAGTGAAGATGGTGACGAGCGAGTGCGGACGGTTCGTCTCGCTGAACGCCAGGGAGGAGCAGTCAATCACGAAGCCGCAGTTGTAGTATCTTGTCTTCGCGCTTCCCAGCTTCTTGAAGAACTTGCCGTCGCCGCTCTTCGTCACGAGGTACTTGATGTACTTGGCGATGATGATGGACGTTCCCGACGTGGCTGCCACGAACGAAGACGCCTTGTTCGGGACGAAGAACGACAGGTTCAGCGAATCGAAGTAGTTGTCCGGCTTCACGTGACTATTCATGCCTCTGATGAAGTTCTCGCCTCCCTTGACCACGGGCATGTAGTTGAGATCGGCGTCGCGAATGTCGACGAACGACGCCTTCTTGATGGCGGTAATCGTGCTCACCATCACGACGGATTGCGTCGACTCAAACGCAGTGCTCAACTCACTCGGAACCACGAGACTGCCAGACTGAGCGTCAACGGGATCACTCTTCAGAGGCTTGGCCCCCACTTCACTCGAGAGCACGAAGGAAGCGATAGTGCTCGATTTCGTGACCATGTCACCCAGAGTCTTGATCAACATCATGTTGTCGTTGAAGTTGTGCTTCAGGCTACTCTCCAACTGGGACTGATTCGATCCAGACAACGCCTCATCTCCAGAGCCCACCACGCACAACAGGAAGACCTGGTTCTTGAAAACCGTGAAGACGCCGTTCACACACGACTCAATGGACATCAGCTGCTCGCTGAAGCCGTCGCTGATGATCACGTGAATCGTGTTCTCCTCGCTCTTGAACGAGGAAATGAGGTCCAGAGGCGTGGACGGAATCTTCACAACGCCCTCCAAGTCAGAAACGAGGCAAAGCAGGTCATCCAGGGAACGCGTTTCCAACTCCTCCACCTGGACGAACTTCTTACGACCGCACGACACGTAGAGGTCGAAGGGAACGCCCAGCTCTCTCAGAACGGTGAGATAGGTCGACGCCACTAGCGACCGCAGTCTCGCCTTTCCCGTCTTGTGACTGTAGTTCGTGTCGATGATCACGTTCACCTTGGCGTACGGTATCTTCCCGTCCTTGTTGCGTTCCATCAGGGAATACACGATGTGGGAGGCTGTACTGATCACACACTTCTTGTACTCCCGATCCACCGCTGCACTCTGATCCGGGAGAGAAACGGACACCAACCGATCGAGTTTGGGGTTCACAAAGTGGACGGTGCCTCTTCGCTTGAACGCATTCTCAAAAATGGCGTTCATCGGCTGCTTCTCCATCTTCTTGAGGTATTCACGGTAGTTGATGCCCTGATAGTCCTCCGCCTTCTTCGTTTCCTTCTTCTTCTCCTCCTTTGGTGCTTCAACGGGCTTCCCGCCTCCTCCATCAGTCTCCTCCGGCATATCCAGAACAACCGCCTTGATGACGTTGTCGATCACATCTCCCATGTTCGTGTCAACAATAGTGTAGTGCGTGCCTCCGGGCTCTCCTGGCTTTTCGTCTGCATTGTTCGTGATGACATTGACCTTACCCACATCAGCCTCATTCTCACCATCCGACTGGTCTTGCATCTCATCGTCTTCCGGATGTTCCCATCTCGCAATAATGATCGATCGATCCTCGACCCACTGCAACGCCACCTTATCCTTCGAGACGAGATTCAGCACATCCTGCGCCTTCTTCTTGATGGACGGGAGGAGGAGAGTGGAGGATACGCAGTTGCTGAGAATGGAAACGATGGTCTGTCGTTCACTACTCTTGCACGACACCAGCACCAGCGAGAGACTGGAGAACGCAGACAGGAATCGGGACATGTCATTCGACTGGAGATCAGCAAGAGTCGTCTTCGTGTTCACGGAAATCGATGAGTTGAGGGTAATCGTGTTGGGGCTGGTGTACGTCTTGGTGAAGACGCTCAGTGTGCCACTGTCATTGTACGTGAAGAGCGTTCCCTTATTCCAATATGCACCAATGACTCTAGCCACTGTGATGTACGGATTGCTTGAAATCACCTCAAAGGAGGGAGAAGTATCATAGTACAAATGACCATTACGGTAATACGGCTCCTTCTTTTGATGAATCGTCTTCTCTTGACCATCAATCCACACCGTGACAGGGAAGGTGGAAGGATACAACTTATTCTCTCTGCTCCAAGAATCATACTTGAAGGAGCACTCACAACTTGTTCTTATCAGATTGGACACAGCCGTTTTCCTGAAAACGAGGGAGAACTCATCCTCAGCCACCCTCTCATGGGACAGCGACAACAGCGTTATCTTCAGCATCACTCGGTTCTCCCCTTCTCTTGCATCGTCAGCTATCACCACAATTCCATTCTCCGTCTTCGTGACGTCACAATCCTCACTCTCAACGCTCCACAGAACGTCGCTGCACATGCTAATCACAGGGAGCACAATCGAAGACCCATCCAGCCCCACATAGTTCTCAGGCAATCGGTATTCCTTTTGCTTCGGCAGGCAAATGAGGTAGTTCTCGTTCTCCTTCATCAGCACAACAGCGTCATTGAGAGAACTCGAACAGTCAATCCGTGAAGAACGGAACGTCGCAGAAGGGAAGAAGAAGCCCGTGATCTTGCCCAACTCCGATTCCATCACTCCCAGTTCAGTTTTCTTCTTGTCCACTTGAGTCTTGTCTTGGCGAAGGGATTCGGCGACCTTCTGATACTCCTTGTAACAGGCATCGTAGTCAGCGACATCCTCCTTGGAGAGGTCATTCTTCGATGAAATCGTCTCGTTGTACACAAAGATGTAGTCTTGACACGTCCATGTCTTCTTCTTCTCAAACGAAACCTCGCTTACAGGAAGAATCTGAGTCTCGGATGTGGCTTCTTCTCCACAGAGACAGTAGTATTGATCCCCACTGAACAGAGCACACTTGTGCTGACGAATGAATACTGCAGACGGGTTCAACTTCTTGTCCCCATTCACCATACAGTAGTTGCGCAGTTGTTCTGGATTAACAGCTCCAGACAGAGAGTAATAGAGACTGAATGATCGGCGACACTTCACCATGCTGTGCAGCAACTTGAGCTGAATGAAGGATGGCTTGGGTGCTCTATCCAAATCCATTGCCATATACAGCTCTCGACAGTAGTACTTCATGTGACAGTACTTCTCACCCTTCTCGTTGAACGCGATGTTCCACTTGAACGGTGCCAATGGAAGAGTAAGGTACACGAAGTCATCCTTTCCCCGTGGTTGATGGAAGTACTGCTTATCCACACGGATCACGTTACCAGTCAATCCAACGGGCAAACCATTTGGAGGAAGAATAGTCATCTCGATGCTGTCTCCCGCGTCTTTGTAGTTGTTCCACCACTCCCTGTCAATCGTAACGACTTGGAATGAGAACGGAGTGTACTTGTCTTTCAGACTCTTCCTCCATTTGTCGACGGGATACCTTGACACTACCCTGAAGTAGTAGTCCACATCACTATCTTGCATCGCATTCACAGCGGCAAGATACGCGTGGAAGTGAAGGGATCTCTTGTTGAGAGCAGCGTTATTGTTGACATTCATCCGCTTGTTCTCTTCGTCAGCCATTCTCGTGAACTTTTCCACCATCTCCTTCTCCTTCTCCATTAGAGTACTCCGCAATCCGTCTCTCTCTCCCTCCTTCTGCTTCATCACATCCTCCATGCCAGCCACCTCGTTCTTCAATTCCGTCAGCTTCTCTTCCGTGCTGTGTTTCATCCTCTCTTGAATTCCTGAAACCAACTCGTCCACAGTGGACACGTGAGGAAACACTTCAAGCGCAGTATCGTGGAGGCTCTTGCTCTTCAGGATGTCCAACACGACACTTCCCAACGCGCTTCTCTTGCGAGGACAAACGATCATAAGCCTTTCCGTCAAGGAGAGATTCGATTTCCAGACGCACTCCAGCTCACTTCGCAGTTCTCTCAATCTTCGGTGAAGCAAACACTCTCTTTGCAACACAATGGAAGGAACCACACTCCCACGCTTCACACTGGGATCGAGTTCACAAGTCCAGTTGCTCTCCACAGCATTCAGTTGATCAACGGTGTACTGTTCGCAGCTCCCTGAGTCAATGTCCTTGATGATGACCGGCAACAGCAGGGAAATGGGCTGGATATCGCCTTCTTCGTCACGGTGTAACTCCTTCATCAGAAGGGTCTTCACCTCTTTTAACTTCTTGTCGTTGTCCTTTCTCTTCGCTCCCTTGAGGCACGAATCATACCAACTGTTATCCATCAACACATCGATCGCTCCATCAATCTGCTCGTTGGAATACAGCACAGGAGTATAGAACGGATACTTGTTGTAGCAGTCAAGGATGCCCTCCCACCACTCCACGTTTGACTCCATCTCCTTCACCAGCAGCGCATTCAGCAGAACGAAGAGACTCTCCTTCACAGTCTCGTACTCGGAGAAGTTGGTGATAATGCACGGCAGCGTCAAGTGGAGTTTGTTGAACACTTCGCAGTACTCGTTGATGATGAACACGGGACAGCTGAAGTGCTTCAACTTGTACAAACAGTGCGAGATCATGGCGATCGAACGACTCGTCGCGGAGTTGTAGTCGTACGGCCTGTAATCCATATCAATCCTATTCAGCCGGAGCGCACTGTAGGTCTCCTTGTCTATCTTCCCGTCAAACGCCTCTTTGATCGCGCTCATGAGATTCTGGTTGTTGTTGCACTGTCGCATGGCATTGTCGTAGGCGCACTGCATCGTCCAGTCATCTTCGCCAAAAATGGCAGGGTTGAAGAGGTAGTCATCCGCCGCCTCTCTCTTCGTCTTACAGTACTCCAGTATCATCTTCGCTCCCCTGCTGCTCTTCAGGCACGACGGCAGAGCGTTGAACACGTCTTCGATCTTGTCCGTGAACTTCACGATCGACGTCATTTCTGTTCTCCCCAGCCTCTTGTTGTTCTCGCAAAGCGTATGTAACTTCTTGTATTCATGTCTGATCTGCAGGACTCCCTTCGCCTCTTCAGCCACCTTCTCGTTCGACTCGCTCGAATCCAAGTAGGAGAAGAAGGATTCCATCAGGTACTGGAGTTCCGGATACTCCAAGGATTGTGTGTACTGAGCGCCTCTTTCGCACATGTAGTTCAGCAGCAGCAGTTCGTGCTCTCTCGTATAGTTCACACTAAACAGATCCTTCAACTCCGTTCCCGTTTTCAGTTCAATATCGTCCACTGAGCAGCCCTCCCTGAACGGAGTGTCAATCAGACAGGCACAACTCCATTTCCTCAACACCACAGCGTTCTCGTTCGGTTGTCTCTTCAGAATCGTGTTCTCCAAGTCTCCGGAACTCAGCAGAGCAACCATCTTTCTCAGCACGAAGAGAATGAAGTGGTTCGCTATCGACAGCTCCAGTCCTTGAAGAGCGGGGATCACCTCCTGTCTGTCAAAGCTACGAGGCGTCGAGTTGACCAGGCGCATCAACACGGCGCTCACTTCTTTCACCTTTTCCTCGTCGGAAAGGGCAGTAATCTTATCATTCAGTTCACGGAGCTGGAACTCGATGGTGTGGGGAATCGCTCTCTTTGCAAGCAAAGGATGCGCCGTTGGCGCCTCTCCGAACTCGATTCTGAAGGCGTCCTTCTCTCTGCTGTTGATCACACGCATACAGCGACGGAAGCGAGCGCTCTCCTTCTCTCCGAACCACGCTGCATTGCATTCGGATTCCACGGACTGGCAAATCTCTTGCACGCTCAGCGAATTGGCGATGGAGTCGCAGAACACGATCACACAACGACTCAGGAACGGACCGGTGAAGTGCTTGAGCGTGTTCTCCGAAATGGTGAAGAACATGCGGAATCCGTCTCGAATCTGCACCTGGTTCTCCGCTTCATTTCCCGTCTTCTTGCCCACGTACGTCACTTCTTTTTCTCCCTGGGTCACCTTGAGAGAGGGGTTCTCCTCGCACAGCGAGTTGAGGCACTCCATCACATCGTTGTTCGCCAAGTGGATGTCCTCGATCACGACCCAACTGCCGTTCTGCATTGCCTCGACCAACGGACCCGGTCGGAAGAGAAGGTTCTCCTTCCCGTCCTCGTTCCGGCTGATGGTGTTTCTTCCGATGAACGAGTCGGGAGTACTGTCGTGGTTCAGATAGACCGTTTGACACCGCATGCCGTGCATCTGCGCCACGTTCAGAATGGAGTAGGACTTGCCGGAGGGAGAAGAACCGTACACGAGAATGGCGCGCTTGGAGCGAAGCGCCATGCTCAGCTTGTAGACCGTCAAGCACTCCGACGTCGACAGCGCCCACTCCTTGAACGAAGGGTTGTAGGGCGTGGGGACTTCGAGGTCCCAGAAGCCAGTGACGGTGCACGTGTCCTCGTTCTTGATCACGTTGAACTCCACGTTCTCCTGCTTGCCAAGGATTCGCTCCACCTCTCTTCGGTCGCTCTCTTCGTAACGACAGGCGAACACCAGCCACAGAGCCGCTTCCAAACTCAGGTTTGAGCTCTTGTCCATGCAGATCTGCTCCACCTTCAGCACGTCACGGAGAGAGAACGGAATCGACGTCTTCTGCTCCGACTTGAAGGAGTAGGTGAACAGATTCATCACCTTCTCCTCCATGCTCTTGTCGGACACGGTGTTCAGGATAGATTTGGCGGTGCAGAACAGTTCGCTGAGCGAGTAGCTCAATCCGCGATGATACAGGCAGTGCGAGTAGAAGCGGCGCGGCAGCACACTTCGGTTCGCGGACATGGAGGCGGGATTCATGCAGCACACGATCAGCAGCTTGCTCGGCAACTCGATCTCTCGACTTCCCGGAATCTGGAAGCGAGAATGACTGGAGTAGCAGCGGATCAGCGTCAGCAGCAGCTCCAGGACGTCCGACGGAGCCAGATTCACCTCGTCGAACAATAGCGCCTTCTTGCAGTCCAATGGCTCGCGAACAAGCAGCTCGGTGATGGAACCGTCCTTGAAGGTCGGGTTGCCGTTGACGATGGTGTAGCAGCCGAAGAGCGTGTCTGCCGTCGTGCTGTTGGAGAAGTTGATTCTCTTGTAGGTGAAGGCGTGGCGGAGGAGGTAGTTCTCCGTCGCCGCAGTCTTGCCAACGCCGGGATCGCCCTCAAGAATCACGGGAATGTCGCCTCTATCGGCGAGCGCGACGGACAACAGGAGCTGGATCGTCGTCTTGGTCGGCAGCAGCTCGTTCTTCTGGACCAGAGAAGACCACACGGAATCCAGCACCTCCTTCGTGAACAGTCCGCTCAACGAGGACGAATCCTTCAGCATGCCCTCGCTCACCTTGGCGTCTCTTGCCGTGAACAGGAAGTGGGTCATCGGCTCCGTCTCGGGCTCTCTGCTCATTCGCTCGATCAAGTCCTGTCTCGCCGAAGTCTCCGACTGGAGATACGTCAGGTAGTCGGGCGTTGTGGCGGAAGGGTCGACAAAGCACTCGCGCACTGTTTCCGATTTGCGCAGAATGGACAGCGGATACGTCTCTTTGTTCTTGAACTGGTACTTGCTCACTTCCGTCGGCGAGAAGGGACGACAGAACACCTGAAGGAAGCAGTCCTTCTTTTCCACGCGTGCGTAGTCGGGAGAGTCGCAAGCCAGCATCACGATGGAGGACTCGTCGACGATGTTGTCCTGGGGTTTCGTGTTGTCTTCAAAGAGAACGAACTCGTTGTTGCTGAGATTGAACAGCAGTCCGTACAGTCTGCAGAGCAGTCGCTCGTTCAGTAAGTTGATGTTGCTTAGATAGAGGGGAATGCCGCAGATGACGGAGCGCAGCAACGGACCCGGGCGATACACCAACGAAGACGGGTCCACCGAATCCTCCATTTCGTTCGGCGGCAAGGTGAGCTCCTCTTGTTTTCGCTCCAAATACTCCCGATAGCCTGTCAATACCTCTTGTTTGTCCTTCGGCATGGGAAGCGAGCGGATGATGGACAGCACGTCGCTCATGTGGCAGAGAGACACCTCGCCGAAGAGGTGGGACATCTCGATGGACTGCGACAACTCAATCGTGACAGAGGAGGGAGCCAGGAGTCGGTTCACCTCGCTTGTGATATCCGGGTCGCCAACGAGAAGCAGAGGGAGATGGTTCGTCTTGAGGGAGGTCAAGCAAGCGGTGAACACGGCGAGTTGGATGGAGGAGTCGACCTTCATGATTTCGTCATACAGCACGGGAGCGCTGATCTGGTAGTCTCCACGCGTGATGAAACAGTACTTCCTTCCCGTCCCACGCGGCTCAATCGTTACAGCCTTCGCGTCCATGATCAGTTTCGCCGACTGTGCTGTCCCCTCGTCCACCTTCATCTCATCAAGCACGTCCAGCATCATGGTCTTCTTGTCCTCACGATCCGCCAGCAATGCTGCCGCCACGAGAACGGGCTTCTCACAGGACGCCAGCACGCTGTCCAGCACGAACACCTCGTTCATCGTGATCTCACCCTTCTCGATGTGGTGCGAGAAGTGCTTGCACACTTCCGTTCGGACCAGCTCCTCCACTCTCTTGGCAGTCAAGGGGCCCAGCGAAACGGTTCTAAAGAACGCGGGAAGAGCCACCGTCAGCTTCTCTCTTCGTGATGTGAAGACGAAGAGACAGCGGAACGCGGGATGGATGCTGCCGCGAACCGGATAGGAGAACTCCGTAGCGAAGGGGTCGAGAAGGATGTCCAGCATCTCCAACAGCTCCATCGTCATGTTCTCGGCGTTATCGAACACCACCAGATCCCCGTTCACCACGGACCGATACAGAACGCCCTCCTTGAAGTCGCCTCTCGTATCGATGCTGCCCATCAGCGTCCCGTAGTCCGTTTCAGCAGACACGTGGAGAATGTGGTGGTTCTCGCTGTGGATGCGTTTCAACAACTCGTTCACCAACGTCGTTTTCCCACAGCCCTTAGGACCGTACAGAACCGACGCTCTTCCGAGACTGATGCTCTTGAGAAGCTCGCACTCCTTCTCCGAACTGCCAGCCAAGCCAGCGACCTTCGACAGTGGTTGGTTCTTCCTCACAACCTCCAGCAGGTTGCCGTCCAGCGCGAGACTCGTGCTGTGCTTGAAGAACAGCAGCATGTCGCACATCCGGTGGTACTCGAACACGTCGTTTCGGTTCTTCTCGACCAGCTGAGCCACCGCCTCTTCTTCTGGAGAGCGCACCTCCACACTCTCCGCCTTCATCGAGTACGTCATGTTTCTCCTGTTCTCCTCGCCAATGAACACCTCGAGGAAACGGTTTCGGAGAGCGGGCGAGAAGGCGAGCAGTCCCTTTTCCGAAGTGGTGGCAACCACGCGGAACGTCGGGTCCATGACGTAGTCGGGCTCTTCGCGATCCTCGTCGAAGCGCACGACATGGCGTCTTCCGTCCGAGGGACACAGCTCGAGAATCGAGTTCAGACGCTCGATCACGTTGGACTTCATTGTTTCCATGGACTGGAGCACGCAGGCACCTCCGGACTTGATGGCGACGAGCAGGGGAGAGGGATCGAAGGTGGGGAGCATTCTGCCGTCTTGCTCCTTCAGCGTGTAACCTCCGATGATGTTCTCCGTGGAGGAGGAGGAGCTGCAGTGGATGATGCCGGTGAGTCTGTCTCCGAGAATCGCGTGGCAGTACTTTCGAGCGTCGTACTCCGTCTTTCCGACCAGGAGAATGTGGCAGGCGCTCTCGATACCCGCAGTCACTCGGTCGTACACGTCCTTCCAGCGCTCCGTGTCGAGACGGTCGTGGGTGAAGGTGATCGGAGGAGCGGCGATCAGAGGCTTTGTGTTCATCTCGTTGAGGTTGTAGGCGAGCTGGGCGGCGCGTTGGAGGGCGTCCTGGTCTCTGGCGCTGTGCAGTTCTCGGAAGCACTTCATCAGACTCTGCACGCGGGAGCAGTCGCGAAGCGTGTAGTCCTTGCCCTTGTAGTAGTCAATCGTCGTCGTCTTCTTTCTGTTCTCCGCCTTCTCGTGGTACACCGAAACCGCATTCCCCATCTTCGCATCTCCGTGGAACATGCCCGTGATGATCTCGCAGCGCTCCTTGGGCTCGATCATGGGGAAGTAGCGAACGTTCCTCGCATCGTGGGTGATCACGCGGAAGCAGTCTCGAATGGAGTCGGACATGGTGCTTCTCTTGTAGGAGCTGCCGGCGGGGTTCTGCGTGGCGATTACGCGGAAGTGGGCGTGCATCTTCTTCTCCTCGTTCCTGCCCGACCCTTCGTACAGGAGAAGCTTGCTGAAGAGGAAGGACAGAATGCTCTGAACCACCGTGGACTGCGCGAGGGACATTTCGTCCAGCAGCAGGATCTTCCCGAACACGAAGGCGTCCGTGAAGGGGCCGTTCATGTACTTGATGTCGCTCTCCTTCGTGATCACGATGTCGCCGAGCAGCTCCTCGATGGTGGAGGAGGGACTGAAGTTGTAGCGCACGAGGGGAAGGAGGGCGCGCATGCAGTACTGTTCCACGGTGAAGGTCTTTCCGGAGGAAGTGACGCCCTCGATCAGCGTGGGGATGTTGTAGAGGAGCGCGTCTTCCACGATCTGGTCTCTCAGCTTCGTCTGCTTCGTCGGCTGGACGAACGGCCGCTTCTCGCTCAACGGAGCCACGCTTCGGTAGGGGAACAACTCGATGTGCTTCCAGTCGCTTCTGTCTCCCTTCAGCGCCATGACCACCCTCATCTTGTCCTGTGTCGAGTGGAAGATGAGACAGTTCGACGAGCAGTAGACCGTCTTGATCGTGCCGTCCTCCAGCTGGAAGGCGAGAGTTGAGCCTGTGAGGGATGCGCCGTCGATGCCGTTGATGGAGTAGAAGAAGATCTCTTGTTGGGGAATCACGTTTGACTCTTCGTTCGAGAAGAGGAGGGGCAGAACGAACTGGATATCGTCCTTCTTGTAGGGCTGGTGACCCGTGAAGAAGACGCGATCGTCCTGGTGAATCGAGGAAAAGCCATCCGTGAGGGAAGAGGGAAGGGACTGGTAGGATTCCACCTTTCGATCGGTGGTTTTCTTGTCTGGAATGGAGTTGAAGTAGTTCCATGCTCTTTGAAGAATGCCCTTCTCCTCCGTTTTCAAGACGTAGTTGATGTAGTGAACGGACATGTACTGGAGATACACGGATCTGCACTCTCGCTTTCCTCCCAGCATCGTTTCAACGAGAACGGACTCCTCGGAATCGTAGGTTCTCGCGCTCTCGAGAGCAGTCCATTCCTGGTTCTCGAAATCCGATTTGTCTACGTTTGAAGATGGAAACGAGAAGAATACTGATGTCCTGGATGATCACTTCGCTTTGAGGCTGTGTAGTGGGCACATCAGAGGCGGTAGGAGGTTCACCATTGAACAGGATCGAAATGGGAGTCTTCGATTCGTTCATGAGCACGTAGCAGATGTGTCGAATGCTGCTGGTGTACTTTCTGTTCTCAGGCTGTTCTGTCCGTGAGGAGGAAGAGGAGAGTCAACCCATGACCACATTGAACGCCTTGATTCGCAGCGGACAATCCTTGATCGCCCACTGAATGAAAACGGAAATCTCATCTCGCTTGAAGATGCTGTCTAGGGTTCAGAAGGAAGCGAATGGAATACAGGGAAGAGTGATCGATTTGGCGCTCATGCCGTAGTACAACTCCATGTCGCACTCAATCCCTGTGGCGAGATCTGCATTTCACTTCATGATGTCAAGCCCTACCCGAAATCGTCATTTGAGTTGCATAGCGGAACACGTTGTCCGTCAGCAAGCGTTTTACGAGGTAGAAGGTCATGTTGCTGACGTTCCCTATGCGTGAGTCTTCATCGTTATGACAACAAGTGCCATGAAATGAGTGCGCGGTTCTCGTACTCGTGCCGCGTCGGAACTCATTCGCTGTGAATGGCGTGTTCAGAGTGACATTGAGGATGGAAAGAGAACCGATGGCGAGTTGCGCCTTCTATTGCGTGAAGAAAGAGAGAAGGAGAAACAGGAAGGAGGAAGAAGCAGAGAGGAGTGTCCGATGTGGGTTTGACGTCAGTTGGATGCACGAGCTGTCCTCGCTCGTCGAACAGGAGCCACTTGTCCTTATCGGGATAAGTTACAAGCAACTATGGATGAATTAGGATAGGATGAGACACATTTCCGCACCCTGTAATCGCCTTCGCGATGTCCTTCTCCTGGAACCTTCTTTCTTGTCTGTTGCTCACGTTGATGATCTGAATCGGAGGCGAATACGTCCTCACGCGAACGAGACGGACTCCAGCTCTCTTCTTTCTCCTTCCCTGTGGATTCTCGGTAACGGAAGGGGAGTTGGGAGTTGTCACGATGGTTACGTCACCACCAGTGATATTGGATTCCCCTTTCGGCTGAGAGGGCTGTTCTGCTGGACCAACAACTGGCTGGATGTTGCTCTCACCCGCAATAGCTCCAATGATGTTTGCACCATCCGGCGAGTCCTTGTCCGAATCCGCTTTCTCCGTCTTCGCTTTACGCAGAGGACACGCCGGCAGCTTCTTCATCTTCACCATTTCAATTTGGGAGCCTCATGGTAAGAACGAACACCCAAGAATACAGATGAAGTGAATGGGGGTCGGGAGATCGTAATCGCTTAACTTCTTCGTCAAATCGACCGTCTTCTCGCCACACACGAGCGTGAAACTCTGTATCGGTTCACTGTGATCCATGTGCATATCCTAGCGCTTAACCGAACGATTCGACGCTACGTAGTACTGCTTGAGAATCGACTGGATGGTTCCATCCTTCTCAACGGTCATGCTCTTCTTCATCATGTTTGCAGTGACAAAGGACACCGTTACCGAAACCGTGTCCTTCAAGCGGTTGCCTACGTATGATAAAAAACGATAACGCACACAGAGCAACACACATCCATCAACGATGGGAGTATCGCAGAGTCGCTTCGCTTTATCGATCACCTCACCGTCCAAATACACGAAGATTTCCTTGATCACCGTCACATAGCCATTGTTTGGGAACAGCGTCTATTCATGAACCCCAAAAACAGCCACGACCTTAAGATACGATTCAAGCAGTTCCTGCACCGTCGACGTCATTGCCATCGTGATCTTCTTCCGACGATTGTTCTCCTTCATGTATGTCATCGTCACGGTGATGGTCGCTGGCTCCTCCAGTTCAGGGAGAACGGGCTTGGCGTTGCAGACAAGAAGCGAATTGGCAGTGATCCCGTAATGCTCCAGAGTCTTCTCATTGTCCAGCGGTCTACCGTTCAAGAAGAAGCAGGTTGACGAGAGCCAGGAGGGAGTGAACTTGCGAGGGAAGATGAACTTCAAATAGCTCTCCAGCAGCGAGGAGAGGAGAGTGCTCTTGTTCACCTTCACCATTGTTGTCGTGGTGCTGGTCTTGTACGCGATTCGCACTTGAAATCCCACCTCCTTGATGCTCACGTCCTCCTTCGTCGGTAGCTTGCACACGATGCGGGATCCGCTTGGAATAGCGCACTCTCCAACGGTCTTGCTCTTATCCAACTCCACGCCATTGAGAAACAGAGAAAAGGAAGACGTGAGTGAATCCTTGAACTTGGATCGGAAGATCATCTATCCCTCATCACAGCACAGAGCACGGACCTGCAAGTACCGCTCAAGCAGGTCGCGCACAGAGTCCTGGTTTGTCACCGAGACGGAACGCAAATAGTCCTCGCCATCCCCATACGCAAGTGTGAGGCTTCTGGATGGAGAAACGGGGAAGAGTGCAACTACCTCGTTTCTTCTCTTGCCTAGATCGTCACTTTCATGAACAGAGGAAACAGAGAAGGTGAACGGCACCATCAAACTGGTAGTCCTGAATGAGGAGCGAATCGTCCAGTCTCTTGTTGTTGCACGAAAGACACATGCTCTTCGGGTAGCTGTCATTGTAGCTCTTGGGAAATACAATCTATTCTTCAAATCAGGAGCCGACACTACTTTTAGGTAATGAATGAGGAGATCTCTCACCGTTGTCTTGCTGTCATACGAGCATGCCTTCGGGAACGAATCATCCTTATTGTAGCTGATGGTGATTGTCGACTCCTTTGCTCCCGTTTTGGATGCAGATGCAGAAGTACTTTGTAGTTTCTCCTGAGATGGAGTACGCGAAGAATACTCCAGAGTGAGTGTATCGGAGAAGCCTTGTGGAGGAATCACATCAGTTGCCTTCAGGACCCCGGAAGCACCGCGGAGTTGGATCTGATTCCTGTTTTGAGTGGGAATGTTGAAAGCAGAGTAGCATTGCTGAAGCAGCGACTGAATTTTCGTCCCGGAATACAAAGGAATGGATTTCTCGTCTCCATCCATTTTCACCTTCACGCGGCAAAGGACGTAGACCACAATGGTGCCTCCACTCGGCACTACACTCTTCAGGTAGTCCGTTTGTTGTATCGGTTTGTTCTTGCAGAAAAACCGAAGACTTGACAGCGGAGAATGAGTGCGAGTCTATGTATCACAGAGTAGTCATGAAAGGCGCCTCAAAGACCGCTTTCAGACTCGCGATCGTTGTCTCTTCGCCGATCGGCAGTCGATACTTTTGGTTATCAAACTGCCAAGTGCACTCCATTGTTATTCTGTGAGTATTCAAAGGAGACGTTCAGTGAGATTAACCAATTCCTTGATTATCAAGCGGTCATTCTTGTTCTCGTCAGACAGCGAATCGCGATGCAGATGCGTGTTTTGATAATAGATTATCGTTAGTGAATTCCGTTTCTGTGCAGTCCAGGGAGGAAATCGACATCAAGGAATCAGTGTCCAACCATAATACAAGTCACTTACCTACCCTCTCCTGACACTGTCCAGTCAATACCAGGACACGTAAACCCCCATTCCAGGAATCAGTATTGTGTTTGATACAGCGATTATTCCCACATGAGTTCTCAAAAGGTGGTGCTGATGCAGTTTTTAGGGGCTATGAAGGAGTACACCTCGGTTCCAGTGAGAATCCCGCTCTCGCTTCATTCCTAGGCAAACAAGTGCAAATCGGATGTATATTTGGCTGTGAGGAAGAGTTTGATTGTTCTCAGAGAGTGCTCTATATGTCTCCCAAAACTGGATTTCTGATGCGTAGACATGCAGAACAACGTGGAACCGAACGTTCTGTTCCGCGTTTCTCTTCCTATTGAAGTGAATCCCCCGAAGGCGCTGACGCTGAGTATCAAGGTGTTCCCGCTGGAGTACACGGTGAAGGCTCCTTCCATATGCACAGATCGGAGTGACAAGGGTGTTCATTCCTGCACTGTCTGATTTGTAGCGCTGGACGGATACAACACATCGTGCATAAACCGGAACGGTGCTTTCGAGGTCGAATCGCTCCACAAGTGGGAGAGTGTTCGTGTCCTAACGAGTCGTGAGCCATAGAACCCCTCGTTGACTGCCGTATTGGAGGAGATTGTGCAATCCTTAAAGAGCAGCGGTGATGTGCGATTCGTACCTGATGCGAATAAAGCAAACAGTGTAACATTCAACGAGAATATACCCTACGAGTCGATCAAATTCATAAAGCATTTGGGAGATGGATCCTTCTCCTCCGTGTATGAAGGGTGGGAGTGGATTGAGACGATGATAGCTAGAGAGTGGGATGGAAAGAGAGTGGCAGTGAAGATCCTGAAGAAGGGGAATGAGTATGTGAAGCAGTGCACAAAGCGCGAGATTGACATCCAACGCAATCTGAATCATCCAAACTGTTTGAAGATTTACGGTCTCAGTCACAACGAAAAGGGAGACATCTGTCTAGTGATCCCATACGCGGAAAACGTTCTCCAGGACGTCATTATGAATCACAAAATCAAGCAGGTGATGGATGTTCTCATAACTGTCAGATACTCGTTCACGGAAAAGAAGCAGCTGCTCATCGAGATCGCCACCGCCATTGCCTACTTGCACTCCCTCGGCATTATCCACCGTGACATCAAGGCATTCTTGCTTCCTTTCCGTAACGCCTAGCTCGACAATATCCTCCTCATCAACGGACATCCCGTGCTTTCTGACTTCGGTCTTTCGCGGGAACTCGAGTCGTATCGCGCAGTGACGGCGAGTGCAGTGGGTTCTCCCTTCATGTAGGTGCATTCATTGGGTGGTCACGACAAGCATGGCACCCGAGTTGCTGAACAAGGAGAGAGTGACGTCGAAGGTGGACGTGTACTCGTTCGGCTGCATCATCGACGAGGTGCTGAGCGAGAAGTCGTGCTGGTATCGCGCGGGAATCACCGACGTGAAGGACGTGAGGGTGAGAAGAGGCAATGACGTGTAGCTCATCAGTCGAGTGAGAGGAGGAATCAAGCCCGTGATCCTGGATATAGTGCCCGAAGAGGCGAGAGTGGTGATCGAGAACTGTTGGAAGAAGCAGGAAGAGCGTCCCACCATCGACGAGGTGATTCACGAAATGGAACAGTGGAAGACCGAAACGTGGTGGTGTGTTTGTTCAGGAAACAATCGTATTCAAGAATAGGCGCCTCGGGCACTGGATTGGGAGGAGGATTGGGAAGAGTCTCGTTCAGAATGGCTTGGCTCACAGGTTGTATACAGCGTGCACTTCCACAGCTTTTCTTTGGAATACGTCCGGCTGGCCCTGCTGGCAAGCACGAATTCAGCGTGTGCCGTGGCGTCGTGGGTGTCGCCTTCGGCGTTGCCCTGGCGCATCAGTACCTCATCCGTCACGTCGTCCACCAGATTCTCCACCTCCTCCAGCGTCACGCCCGTGTCGGGGATCGCGTCGAACGTAAGCTTCTTCATCCTGTACAGCTGCTTCACCGAGGACGCCTGCTCCAGCGTGTCCATCTGGCTCCGCAGCACGTTCAGCTGGTTCAGCGCATTCTCCTTCTCCTTCATCGTTGTCTGGTTCAGCCTCTTCATGCGCTCCTTCGCCTCCTCTCTCTTGCCCTCCGTGATCAGCTTCTTGCACGCCTTCTTCTCCAGCATGATCTACGCCTCAGCCCGCGACGACGCTCCCACCTTCTGCTCGCACTCGTCCAGCTTCTTCTGGTAGCGAGAGAGCATGCGGTGGATGGTGAACTGGGACAGCTTGAGGTGGCTCTCCTCGTCGAACGCTATGGCCTATTTGTCACAGGATGTCCCCATTTCCACCTTGACGTCGTACTGACTGAACAGGTGTCCTTCTCCCTTTTCGTCGCAGTACACGGCAAATAGGTAGTCCTGCCCGTTACGAAGGTTGCACAACAGCTGGTGCGACTGGTTCTTCAAATCGCTGAGCGAGAACTAGGGATGATGCACGGAGCGCGATCACACCCTGCTGATGGTCTGCACGGAGAGCGCGGCTTCCTGCAGCGAGATGAACGGAGTGTCGAGCTCTTCCACGACGGAAGGGTTGCTCTTGATGTACTGGAGAGCGGCGGGACTGCAGTTCACAAGGAAGAAGTTGGTGTTGCAGTGCTCCGTCAGCTCGTCTCTCGCAAAGGCCACAGCGCGCTCCAGCAGGTAGTCACACGTGATTGGAGCGTCCAGTGGCAACTAGGGCGTTCAACATGAATAGCGAGGATACCTCTTCTTGTCTGAAGAAGCCGGTGAGGAAGGACCACCATCTACTCCTCAGGAGAGCGAAGAATCGACCACCCCTTGACCTCCGGCTTTCTCTTTATTGTGATGTAATGTTGGCTCTCCAAGTACTGCAGGTACTTGGGCAATCCGATGGGAATGAAGGAATCGTACTGGAAAACGGCGTACAGCTCGTGCAGCGTCGTTTCCACTTTGCCCAGTGTGCTATACATAAATCGAGGAAGGAGGAGAAGAATACACAAAGTAGTGAGTCAAAAGCTCAAACCAGATGGTATCGTAGGAATCGAATATCTACGCGGTCACACATGAGTGCGAGTAATCGTACCGCACCTCCATTTTCGGCAAAGAGACGATCCATCATGTCCGTATTCTTCCAGTAGTCGCAGACAGGGCAGTCCTCCTTCCCGCACACAGGACATAGGACGGGCTTCGCGGAATTCTCTTCTTCCATGAGAACAGTGAGAATGAAAACCCGCTCTCGGAGCCAGAGCGCCGTTTTGGCTGGGAGATTTCAAACCTGCGAACTCGCAATCGTGCTTCCCCGCACCCAATGGACGGAAAGGAGTCGGAATCACGGTTTTCAATGCTCTTGAAGCCCATTCGGTTTGTCGTTGGGTCGAGGCGTTCCCTCTAGCGATCTGGCCGATAACTGGAACATCGACGTGGCTGCCGAGCTGGAGGAGTATTTGGAGGACTTGGAGTCGGTGATGATCTCGTTTGATGGCGGCAAGTCCAATTTGAACTTTGCAGAAGCAGCGCTAATGATCCAGGTTTGCAAACCAATTATGCTATCACTCGTAGGGGTCCGCTGTGGTGTATAGCAAGAAGGTGGAGTTCCTGTACAATTTGGTGTACGAAACGCTGGATTTACTGTCAAAGCAGAAGAAACAGAAGGGAGAGGCGTCGAAGGAAAAGGGTGGGTTGAAGGAGCGGAGTGTGAACGTAGGTCTGGTTCACCTGGTGATGGACGATCCGGTCATCGTGTTGGACAACTCCATTTTGGGCGAGCGGACGAACATTGACATGAAGAACGACAACAAGGAGGCGCAGCGTCGTGCCATGGCGGCTGTGCTCTTTCGCGTTTGTAATAACGAGTAGAAGAGTGCAAATCGCTATTCCATTCTTCGCCTGTACGAATCGAACATGGGCGTGATCAGCAACAATATCGCGAGCGACAACTCCGACAAAAGCTTCTTGCATCTTCTTCACGCGATTGGTGACGCGTAGTTTGAGTCGCTGCAGCATCAGCCCCTCCGGTCAATTCACCATCGGGACGCTGAACCAAAACACACGTCCCAGTCACACACCTGCTTCTTCACAACCCCACGAGGAGAAACCGACTTCCCCAGAGCCGCTCTCTGCTCCGCCCTCCAAGCCCGTTGCCAACACGCCTGCTCCAGCGCCATCCCAGCCCCCAGCCCAGCCGAGCGAGAAGGAGAGCTCTCTCTTCAGCGACGACCCGGGCGACATGGACTTCGACAACGGCAACGATGACGCTCCGCCGGCAGAGAAGCAGGCGGAGAAGCCCGCGGAAGAGCCCGTGGAGGACGACCCGTGGCACTTGGAGGACGCGTACGACGACAAGCCGAACCACGTGGTGCCGTACACGCGCGGTCACGTGCTACTGGACAAGACGAAGGTGGCGAAGATGAACGAGGTGGAGAAGAAGCGCAAGCACATGCATGACCTCACGGACGAGGAGAAGGAGCGCGAGCTCTTCTTCCACGTGCCTGCTTATGAGTTCGATGTCTTCAAGTAATGATTGAGTGATGTGTGTGAGCGTAGTCGCATTCAGTCCAGCATCAAGGAGACGCTGCGCAAGCAGGTCACGCAGTACCGAAACACCGTTTCGGTGAGTGGCTATTGGGACGGTTGAGTGTGTAGAAGAAGCGAGAGGCGGCCAGCGCGACGCCGGAAGAAATCGAGGCGGTTTTCGACACGAACAACGACGTGGCTGATTTCGACATTGGCGATTTCGACGAGGAGGAGGACCTCGCACCGAACCTGGAGGACGAGGCGACGATTCAGCGCGAGCTGGAGCAGACGCGTCTGGACGTGAGCGTGGCGCTGAACAACGACAACTACGTGACAAGCATGTCAAACCTGCTGAACCAGACGACGGTCTTCGACCCGCTGCAGCTGGGAGAGGCGGAGGAGGCGAGTCGCATGGATGCGAACCAGACGCTGATCGCGACGGACGGCGGCGACTACGTGACGTACGAGGACTTGTGCAAGCAACACATGGTGAGTGTGGCGGAGCGAGCTGACGCGCAGGAGGTGTTTATGCGAGGCGTGGAGCGCTTCACGCGCGAGACGAAGCTGACGAAGCGCGTGAACGAGTGGGAGACGCGCATTGTGCCGATGCTGGAGGAGCAGGACAAGCACGAGGACTTCGACATCTACAAGAACCGACAGAGCATCATCGAGGAGATGAAGACGCTGAAGAAGGAGGAGGCGTCGGTGCAGCTGCTGTCTGAGCACAAGCAGCCGTACGAGGTGTCACGCATGTTCGTGTCGCTGCTACAGATGGTAGTGATGATGGGAGGGAGTGAGGGCTAGGCGAATGACGGGAATGTGAAGATCAAGAACGGCGGGAAGTGCAACGCAATCAGTATAAAGCTTTTGAAAGAGGAGGTTCCGAAGGTGAATCCCTGAGTGGGCGTGTTTGTTTTGAGATTCGTTGTCACTATGAGTTGATGAAGAAAACCACTTCAAAGAGAACGAATAACCCTCAGTTCTTAACTCATTCTATTTGTGACGAGAAATGGAGACTTACGACGCGTTTGGAGTGGATCTGGGGACTTCAAACACGGTCACTGCCGTCTTTCGCAATGGGAGGATTGAAGTGGTACCCGACACAAACGGGTTTACAGTAATACCGTCGTATCTCTGGGTTGCCGATTCGGAAAACCAGTACGTCTACGGCTTCGTTGCAAAGAGCCGATTGAGAACCCAGCCGAAATCGGTCTTCCACGACGTGAAACGGCTGATAGGCCTTCACTACAACGACCCGCTTGTGCAGAGAATCAAGGATTCCGTGTTGTTTCAGATTGTCGACGATGGGAGCAACAAACCGTTGTTGTGCTGCGTGAACAGGGAAGGAGAGGAGGTGAGGAAATACCCCGAGGAGGTCATTTCCATTATGCTGGAACATGTAAAGTTGGTGACTCAGTCCTACACGGCGACTCCCATTACGGACGTGGTGATCACCGTGCCGGTGCTGTACAGCCAGTATCAGTGTTCCATCGTGAGGAGCATCGCGGACTCCGTGGGCTTGAAAACGATTGGCATTCTCACCGAGCCGACAGCAGCTGCTTTCGCGTATGCTGATTACATGAGTGTAAAGGAGGAAACCATCATGGTGTACGATCTCGGGGGCGGCACTTTTGGCGTGTCCATAATGCACATCAAGGGAGCCGAATTCACGGAGCTTGCGCGCGGAGGCAATTCCTCGCTGGGCGGGAATGACATCATCACGCTGATTATGAACGAGGTGCTGGAGCACTACGAGAAAGAAGCGGGTGAGGCGTACAGGACCTTAACTGCACGTGAAATGGGACATCTGCGTTTGTCGTGCGATGGAGCGAAGAATGACATGTCGTCAGTGCCCGCGACGGGGATTGAAGTGAGTGACTGTGAAGAGTGGACGTACACCCTCACCCGAGAGCGCTTCTCCGATATCATATACGGCCTCGTCAAGGAGACCATCCACACGTGCAACGAAGCGATGGAAAGAGCGCACGTGACGGTGAAGGATCTGTCGAGGATTGTGTTGGTGGGTGGCTCGACGCGTCTCCAGCAGATAACGACTAAGCTGGGTGCCTTCTACAAGATCCCTATCTCCCGACAAGTGAGCATTGACGAGTGTGTGGCATACGGCGCCGCGAAGTACGCTTGCTACTTGGCGCGTCATCCCGAAGCGAGGGAAAGGGAGAGGAGGGTCATGACGAGCGGCTTTTCGGAGACGGATACGCTGCCTCTTGTTCACGTGGATTTCAATAGGGTGGAGAGTATTGATGTTGTTTCCACCGCTTGTGAAAAGATAGCTCCGAGTTGTGGCGAAGGGGAAGTGGATGCAGTGAATCCCTCGCCTTCTGCTTCTCAAGATGCGGGAGTCCCTTCGAATCAGGAGTCTGGAGCATCGTCCCGTTGTGAAGCGTTGCCTTCTGATTCTGAAACGACTTCGTTAGTGCAATCTGTTCAAGCAATATCTCCAGAGAGTGAATCCATTCAAGCAGCATCTCAAGAGAGTGAGCTCACTCAAGCAACACCTTCGGGAAGCGAACCCACTCAAACAACCCCCAAAAACAACCCCACTCAAGCAACCCCCGAAAACAACCCCATCTCCCCACAACAAACACAGAAACCACTCCCTAAACGCGTCGCTCCGCCTCCTGTAAAGTGGAGGAAGACTCAAGCCGTCAAGAAGGAAATGAACCTGATAACGCGATATGGAGAGATTGAACGAAAGGCACATGAGAAGATGCAGAAGATGACCGATCCACACAGCATACGCGAACTGGAAGATGCGCTATTTGAGTGCTCGAAGAAAACACTAACGAAAGAACTCCTGGATGAACTGGAATCATTGATCAATCAACAAGAATGCTCCGCTGTTTGTTGAACACTCCCGCATCTCTTCTCTACGCTACCACCAAAAGAATAACCCCCTTCTTCTCAGTTGTGGGATACCCCCACTTCTTCATAGTCACGAAACTCCTTGCGATCCCTCATTCATTGCCTGGCTATTCCCCTTTCCCTCCTCTGCAGTCATAGCTCATCTCGAGAATGATATGTGCCAAGAGGATTCTCGCATTGAGGCGCGCCTCCATGTGGAGTGTGAGGAGTCGCTTCCTCTCTGCAGCGAATCGGAAGGGCTCGCTGTTCAAAGCAGATTGGAGGAACGTTCGGATCGCCCCGCCGCACAAGAGATCGAAGGGGAAGGACGCGTACAAATGGATGGAAGTATGCGTTCTTCCAAATCGCTAAAAGCGTAGAATTATAATACGGACGTGATTCGCCGCCTCGAAGAGGAAGATCAGTAGGAGAAGCCGATTTGGCATCCCGTATTAGATTTTGCACTGAGGTCCTTCGTTGCTGCGCGGTGACGAATAACAAATTGTTCGACGTTGCTTCGCTCTTGATTTGCTTCATCTTAAGGAGATCGATCAGTACTACAACGAAGACAACACGGAGTCATTGCCCTACACAATCCACGGCTACAGTTACTACTCGCGGCAGAAGGAGGAGGACTATCTTCCCGTGTTCTGCCGCAAGCGCGAGGGGAGCGATGTGGAGGAGGTAATTCTCAACCTGAACACCGAATTCGCGCAAGGGTAGTCCCTCTCCGCTGCATCACCCATTAGCTCGGTGACGGTGAACAACTTCATCGTCAACTCCGACAGCCGGTATCTGGCGTACACGGTGGACACGACGGGCGAGGAGCTGTACAACCTGTACGTGAAGGACCTCACCACCAACCAGATTGAGGTCATCAAGCGGAACGTGTACTCCTTCGCGTTCGGCATCGACGACGCCGCCACGCGCGAGATCTACTACACTGTCGCCAACAGCCTCATGCGAACGAACCGGATGTAGGTGCGGCGAGATCGCCTCACTCCCAGCTATCGGCACGTGCTCGGCACGTCGATCACCCACGACGCGCTGGTCTTCGAGGAGCCGTCCGACTTCTACTACTGCGACGTGAAGCGAACCAACGACGCGGTACGCCCTGCCTAGCCTGCTCACCTCCAGCGCTACATGGTGCTCTTCTCCGCGGCCAAATCGAACTCGGAGGTGTACGCGCTGGGCGGTCTTCTCAAGGAGCCCACGCTCTTCGTACGTCGCCACGAGAACGAGGAGGTGTACCTGGAGCACATTCAGGACTTCTTCGTCGTCGTCCGGACGTCGCAGTCGCACTCCTTTGAAGTGTTTCTGGTGAACGAGAACGACGCGTTCGGGTTTTTGCCTCAGCAGGAGCAGCAGCACAAGACGAAGGGTCTGATCGACTACTGCTTCGAGGCGAAGAAGGTGGTTCCGCTGACGCCCGCGCCATCGACGGACGATGGGAGTTTCATTCAGGACGACTTCCGGATCTTCGACATGGACGTGTTGAGGGTGTGTGAGGAGGGAGAGAGTGAGGAATAGAATCACATCGTGCTGTATGAGAAGAGTTGCCACGGCTATCGCATCCGCACACTGCAGCTGGACTACTACGACCACCACCTGTCGATTTCCGAGCAGAAGTTGGACATTCCCCATCTCGGCGACTTCACGGTCGGAATGAATCCGGTGAATGAAACGGCTGGGCGTTAGGCGTAGGACCCAGCGAGTCGTCTTGTAACCTATACGTTGAGCAATCCGGTGCTGCGCGGAGACACCTTCCAGTACGACGTGACCACCAACACGGCGCGACTCATCCAGCATCTGGCTCTTCCTCCCACGTGCGGGCTGAGGGACGGAGAGGTGGAGATCGAGGCGCGGACGGTCGACACGGAGGACCACCAGAGCGTTCCGTTCACGGTGGTGAAACCGACAGCGTCGTCGGCAGCGTCGCCCATTCTGCTGAGCAGTTACGGGTGCTACGGCGTGGACAACTCGATTCATTACAACCCGTCGTATCTGGCGCTGCTGAAGCGAGGGTGGATGCTCGGCTACCCCGCGATTCGGTGGGCGTTTCGTTGAGGTGATGATCGTAGAGGCGGTGGCGACAAGGGTCC
>ERZ780157.1174-NODE-1174-length-29346-cov-7.035301_pt1 | contig 29346 bp, 24 predicted proteins | sample MGYA00511169_ERZ780157 | MGnify/ENA primary metagenome ERZ780157 (study PRJEB29588, sample SAMEA1965149) | human gut metagenome | biome: human gut; feature: human-associated habitat; material: faeces | place: Denmark | collected 2008/2010 ... | reverse complement strand
CTTTTCCCGCCGTCCGCAGACGGCGAAATTCCTCCCTCGGCGTTTCTTTTTGATAGCTTTTTCTTTGCGCCTCTTTCCTGCAAAGAAAAAGCGGCTAAGGATTTTGCGCAGTTTAACACTTCAGACACCTTTGGTCGACATTCTGAGAGACCGTCTCAACTTCGGTTGAGACGGTCTCCCTTTTTTATGGATGCTTCAACGATCTGACGTATTCGCTCTCATTTCCATTCCAAAAACAAAGAACGCATTTTCCGTTTTTGAAAACATGCTTGCAAGGAGCATATCCATAAATGATATGAGCACAATTTGGACAAAGAGAATCCATTTTTGATTTTGCAATTATAAAATCGCTCCCACATTCTGCACATCTTCCAATTTGGTTTTCATCCATAGAATCAGTTCTCCATTTTGGTCATGTCTCGCTGTGCCATAACAAGACCATAGTAAATACCGCCCTTTGCCATCAGTTCGTCGTGCGTGCCGACCTCGGCAATTCCGCCTTTATCCATCACAACAAGGCGATTGGCATTGCGGAGTGTGGAAAGGCGGTGCGCAATGGCAATGGTGGTGCGCCCCGCGGAGAGCGACTGAAGCGCATCCTGGATCAGCTTTTCGGTCTCGGTATCGAGCGAAGCGGTTGCCTCGTCAAGGATCAGAATTCTCGGATTGTGCAGCAGCGCACGCGCGATCGAAATGCGCTGGCGCTCGCCGCCCGATAGGGTGTGCCCCTTCTCGCCCACGTAGGTGTTGTAGCCATCGGGGAGACGAATGATAAACTCGTGTGCTCCCGCAGCCTTTGCAGCCTCGATGACCTCCTCGTGGGTGGCATCGGGCTTGGCGTAGGTTAGGTTCTGCCAGACAGAGCCCGTAAAAAGGAAATTCTCCTGCAGAACCACGCCCATACGTGCGCGCAGATCCTCCTGCGGAATGTCGCGGATATCAACGCCGTCGATGCGGATCGAGCCCTCGTCGACGTCATACATGCGCATAATGAGGTTGATCAGCGTCGACTTTCCAACGCCCGATTTTCCAACCAAGCCGATGAATTCACCCGGCTCCACGTGCAGACTGACGTCACGCAAAACCTCGTCGGAGTCCTCGTAGGCAAAGGAGACGTGATCAATGTCAATATAGCCCTTGACGTCAAATTTTTCGCCCTTTGCCGTGTTTTGAATATCAACCGTTTCGTCCATGATCTCATACACGCGCGTGACCGAGGTCATCATGTGCATGAACTGACGCGGAAAGAGCATCAGAGCGTTGAGGGGACCGTAGATCATGCTCGCATAGGATGAGAACTGCGACATCTCGCCCGCCGTCATCACGCCCGTGAGCATTTTGGTGCCAACGTAATAGAGCAGGACGTATTCGCCCACGCCCATCAGAAAATGAAGGATCGGCATAAAGACAGCCCAAAAGCGCTCGATACGCAGCTGTGCCTCGCGCTCCTTTGCCGAAATTTCAATGAATCGCTCCTCCTCGCGCTTTTCCATGCCGTAGGATTTGACTACGCGGATACCCGAAAAGATATCGTGCAGAATCGCGTTTCCGCGCGAATTGAGCTCCCAACGTCGGTTGAACATGCCGCGCAGACGTCGCCAGAACAACCGGAACGCAAGTGCCACAAAGGGTGCCGGAACGAGAATCAGGAGCGCCAGACGCCAATCATAGAAAAAGAGAACGGCGGTGATGGCAAGGAGCAGGAGCGATTGCTCCGCGATGTTGGGAAGCTGATTGACGAGGAATTGCTTGATCACGCGCGTGTCACCATTGACACGCTTCATCAGCTCACCCGAGGTACGGCGCGATATCTTTGCGATCGAAAGCTGCTGGATTTTTTCAAACACCATGTCACGCAAACGAACGATCAGATTGTTCCCCGCGATCGTGAGAAAATATCCGCGCACGATCGCAAACAAACGCCGAAAAAGATTGACGAGCAGCATCGAGAAAATCACGCCCAGAAAGCCGAGAAGAAAAACGTTTTCGCTCGTGTTCTGGATGTAATCGTCGACGAGAATTCGGTTGATATAGGGAGTGATCACACTCACACCCGTGATCAGGAAGAAGAAAACTGCGGCAATTGCGATGTATTTCCACTCGTGCTTTGCCAGCTTGATCAGGCGCAGGAGCACCTTTTTTTTGGAGGCACACCTCGGACAGGTGCGTGATCCGCGCGGATAGGGCTTCCCGCATTTGGGGCACAGTCTGCCTCCTGCGTCCGAAAAGCGCGAGAAATCACAGTTTCCGAAGCGCAGAAAATGGTTTATTCGCTTCACGTTCTGCGCAAACACGCCTCGAAAACGGCTATCACCGCGCGCGATGAGAACGTGCTCTCCACCCTCCCGTTTGGTGTATTCGATCAGAACGCAGCCAACGCCCGAGATCACCTTGAAGGACTCAATCGCCTCCATCGGCTCGCGCATCGCAAGTGCTCCGTCCCGATAAACACGCAACTCGTCACGCAGAAAAATCAGGTGATAGCGAACGTGCAGAGTGGGATCGGAAAGATCAAGATTGCTCGCAACCGCAGTGATGACCTGTGCGGGGTCGATTGCGGCGTCCAGCTTTTTCAGCTCCTGAAGAAGACGCGGATTGATGTTTTCCACGAAAATCCCTCCTTACAGGTAAAGTTCGATTTTTTTGTAGCTCTTACGGTCCAGCGCATCCACGTTCGAAATTTCAAAGCGGTTGCCGTCCACGTCGAGGAAGATGAGTCGGTTATCGCCCGCGCGGATGATGCTGCGGAAGGTATCGTGGAGCGTGAAGGAAACCTCTCCCTCCTCGGTTCGCACCTTCCAATAGGAAAAACCGTAGCGCTCCTTGACGCTGACGATGCTTTTGATCACGGGAGCATAATAGCGCCGCTTGAGCTCTGTGATGAGCAGCTCGCGCGCCTCGTCCGAAAAATCATCCAGGCGTCGAATAATGCCGATCTCCTGTTGATTATCGTCGAGCACCGAAATAAATTCCCAAAGCATTTCAAACGGGAATTGACGGCAAAGAAAGGCTCTCTGCTCCTCCTCGCCGTGCTTGACGTAGAGAAAGCCGTTTTTGAGCGAAAAGGATGCGTTCTGATCGGTGAGCCAAACCGTGACGGAAATCTCCGCCAGCGTGCGCTCGCGCCGCTCACCACCCTTTCCACCGCGCTCATTTGCGGCGGGATTGGAATGCTTGTCCATAAATTCAACTCCTCTCCGTTGTCCTCACTCGCGGATGCCCGCGTTGCGCAGCGCCTCATCCTGCAAAGTGAAAAGCTTTTTGTAAACACCGTCCTCACGCGCGAGCAGCTCCTTGTGCGTTCCGCGCTCGGCAACCTTACCGCGCTCAATGACAACGAGCTCGTCGGCATCGCGCAGGGTGGAAAGACGGTGGGCGATCATGATCGTGGTTTTTCCCTTGATCAGCTGCGAGAGTGCCTCCTGAATTCTACGCTCGGTTCCCGTATCCATCGCGGCGGTTGCCTCGTCAAGGATCAGGATGCGCGGATTTTTCAGAATCGCACGCGCAATCGACACGCGTTGGCGTTCACCACCCGAAAGGTCCTGATAGCCAAAGCCGATCCGTGTGTTGTAGGCATCGGGAAGCTTCATAATAAAATCGTGTGCTCCCGCGCATTTGGATGCCTCCAGAACCTCCTCAAAGCTTGCGTCGGGGCGTGCATAGCGGATGTTATCGAGGATCGAGCCCATAAAGAGATAGGTCTCCTGCGAAACAATGGCAATGTTTTGGTAAAGAGTAGAGAGTGCAAGATCGCGCACAGGATAACCGCCGATGCGGATTTCTCCCTCCTCTACGTCATACATGCGCATGAGCAGATTCGCGAGCGTGCTTTTACCTGCTCCCGTATGTCCCACGATTCCGAGCACGTGCCCCTCGGGAACGTCGAAGCTGACGTTGTCGATAATCTTTTTGCCCTTTTGGTAGGAAAAGGACACCTGATCGAACTCTACCCTACCGCCCAAGGGGTCGGGGCGCGCGGGATTTTCGCGCTCACTCACGTCGGGCTGTGCGTCCATGATCTCAAAGAGACGCTGGAGCGAGTTGGAGCAGTCCGCCGTCCAATCAATGAAATCGGTGAAGAACACGAGCGGATCGAAGATCATATTCAGGTAAGCGATAAAGGTCAGAAGCATGCCGTAGGTCATGCCGCCCATCCCTTCGATCACCATCCAGCCGCCCACACCCCAAGCAATGATGTTACCCAAAAAGAGCAGAAAGCCCGAGAGTGGCCATGCATAGTTGGTGAAAAGCGAAAGACGCTTTTCGCTGCCCGCAAGATTGCGGTTGCGTCCCGTGAAGCGTTCAACCTCTGCCTGCTCACGCGAGAATGCCTTGACCACACGCATGCCGGAAAAGACGTCGGCAAGAAAAGCGTTCATCTGTCGGGAATGGGTGTATCGCTTGGCGTGAAGCATGCGGTTGCGGCGAAAGATCCACGAGAGCAGAAGCATAAACACGGGCACGGTGACAAGTGTGAGAAGCGCCAGAACGGGCTGAATGAGGAACAGCAGCACCACCAGTACGATCACCTGCACAAGGTTGATGATGAGGTATGGCACGCCGTCGCAGAAAAAGCCGTAGATGGTGTTGGCGTCCTCGTTGACCTGCGTCATGAGTCCTCCCGTCTGCCGACCTGTGAAGAAGCTGAGAGAAAGGCGCTCGATCGAGGAAAAGATGGTCTTTTTCAGGTCAAAAACCATGCGTGCGGCAACCGTTGAGGTTAGGATATTATTCGCCATCTGCGCAAAAAGGCGCAGCACGCGCGTGGCAACAATCAGAAACAGCACGGTGAGAATCTGCCCTGCAAATTCGCCCACGCCGAAGATCACCTCGTCATAGAAAAAGCCGCTGGAAAGATAGGGAGCGATGATGCTCATTGCCGTGAGCACCACGAGAGAGAGCACGATGAGTGCGATGTAGAGACGGTAACGCAAGAAGAAGGTAGAAAAGCGACGGAACAGCTTGCCCTTTTCCATGCAATGCGGGCAGATGCGACGGTTGAGGTCGGGATAACGCAACCCGCACTTGGGGCAACTCTTGCTCTTGGGATCGTCCTTGGGGTCGATCTCCAGCTCCTCTCCCTGTGCGATCTTCTCTGCGTATTTTGCAAAGAGGAACATCGACGCCTTGCAGAAATTGGTGAACATTGCAAGCAGGATCGGTGCCTCGTCCTCATCCCGTCGCTTTGCGGTCAATCTGCCTGCGGAGAGAAGCTCCTCCACGCGAAAACCCTTCAGCTCGCGTATGTCATATTCGCGCAGATCGTGCACCGAAAAAGACTGCACGAGGCGCGGTGCGTTGCCTCGCCCGGGCTTGCCTGTGCGTTCGAGCGCACAGACCCCCTCGAGGATCAAAAGGTGCTCCGCCGTTGCAAACAAATAAGCCTCGGTTGGATTCATCTCGCGGTCACGGTCGCATTTGGCGCACAGGAGAATGGAGGACGGGTCCCATCCACGCTCAACGAGCGCATCTATCGCAGCCTGCGGGATACGGTCAAGTTCAAACAAATCGACACCTCCGAATCTGTTTCAAGATGTCAACAAAACGACCCTATGTACCCTTCCCTGCGGAAGGGTACCGCCATCAGCGGCAGTTGTTTCCCGTGCGGTCGTTCTTGCTGTTGTTCTGGTTGTTTTGGTTGTTCTGGTTGTTCTGGTTGTTCTGGTTGTTTTGGTTGTTTTGGTTGTTCTGGTTGTTCTGGTTGTTTTGGTTGTTTTGGTTGTTCTGATTGTTTTGATTGTTCTGCTTATTGTTTTGCATGATTGTGCACTCCTTTTTTGTAATTTGGAATTACAAAAACAGTATGCGCAGGATCATAGTGCTTTATTCACACCGTCGGAATGATAGCGAAATTGCACCTGCTCCTTCAGTTCAAAGAAAAATGACCAGGCACTCCAAATTCCCGCAACCGAGCAAAGCAGCGACGGAATCCAGAGCCACGGATAATCCAGGCGAAGCCACGCCTCAAGCACACCAAGCAATGCGGCAAGGAAAAAAATTCCAACCGTGACGCTTGCGCGGATCGCAAACTGACGGTGCAGACGCGCGGTTGCATCGGCGGAGAGATATCGCGCATTCTGCCCTCCGTAGTCAACCTCGGTGTGCGTGCGTGTCAAGGAGACCATTGTGCGCAGCAAAACCGCAATGAGAATAAAGGTGAGCAGAATTTCTCCCACCTCGGTCAGCCGAACGAGGAGAAAGGCGCGATAGGCATCGGGATCGTAAAGCGACGCCTCCGGCAGATAGCGCTTGAAATAGAAGCCCTCGATAACGAGACGTGCAGCACTACCGAGCCCCAATGCAGCAGCCGCAAGGAAGCAATGCATGCAGCTCTCTCGCGGCAGGTCCGCTCGCAAAAGATAGATCGCAAGTCCCGTGAGCACGGCAAGAATGAGCCCCGTCAGGATCGACCGTTGATTCAGGCGAAGGCTCGCCGAAAAGATCAGGGCAATCTGCAGCAGAAGAAAGGCGGTGGAAAAACGTCGAACGGTGAGCATTCCTGTTTGCGGCAGGACCTCTGCACAATACTGCTCCCGAAGGCGTGCAAGCCATTCTCGGTCACGCATCGCCGCAAGCGTAAACCGAAGCATGCGAAGAAGCCAGATTAAGCCGACAAGAAACGCCGCAAAGCCGCATGCGACACGGAAAAGATTGACATATTGATACCAATCAAACGGGAAAAAGCGATTCTCCTTTTCATATTCAAAGGAGGTCAGGATTGTCAGCTCGGGTAGGAGTGAGAGGATCGAGGAGAGCAAAACGAACCGCGTTGTGGCACGACACATCCGCTCGGGATAGGTGCGCCCCCGTCTCTCTCGGGTGAGCGCGTCGGCGCCGTGCCGCTCGGCAAGCGTTGCGAGTCCACCAAACAGATCGCGGAAGGTTGGAATGAGAAAATACCATTGCGCGATCAGCGAAACGAAGGAGGCGAGCAGGATGTAAACCGATTGCTCGTAGCGGTTCATCTGTGCGGTCTGCTGCCCCATCACGCCGTAAATCAGGTAGGCTGCAAGGAGCGCGCCGAGGCCGAGCAAGAGCAAAATCCGCGCACGGCGCGCCGCCTCGGATATTTGACCGCAGAGATCGGAGAGTCGATTGAGTCCGATGCAGAGGAGCAGATATCCCACGCAATTCGGCAGAACGTCAACAAATCCAACGATCGGATTGCACAAAAAGAGTGCAGACGCAAAAATTGTCAAAAAGCCCGATTGCATTTTGATATTCGATTGCACGGGGTCTCCTTTCCGAGCGCATCGCTCTTATTTTTTCTTTTTGTTCTTTTTTGCCTCACGGCGTGCCCGACGTCGACGGAGAACCTCCTCCGCCTCACGCGTGGTGTTGTCGATCGCCTTCTGACGGTTGCGCTCGTAGGCGTTCCCGATGCGATTGATCCATGCAAAGCGCGATGGCTTGGCGGGCTGGTCCTCGTCCCCTGCTCTGCAAATATTCTTGTTGCAGGAAAGCAGGAGAAAAAGATTGAGCAGGACCCAAAGAAGATTACAGAGCGTGACCGCAACCGAAAGGTAGGGCTTTGCCACCTCAATGACTGCCACAGGCAGGTTTCCAACGATATAGAGTAGCGCGTATATTCCAACGAAGAAGGAGTTTCTCACGCCCGCCGTTGCGATATGAGAGAGTCCCACGTCCTGCGCGATCATGCGGATGCCGAGAAGCATTGCAAGGTTAAAGGTGACGAGAATGAAGAAATTGATCCATTCGATCACGCCTGCAATCGGCTCGACAAAGATCGGTGCATTCCACAAGAGCTGCTCGGCAAGCGCCGCGACAAGCTCGTAGAGCGCGATCGGAAAGGCAGGTACGAGAATCCATTTTGCATAGGAAAACGAGCGGTGAAAGCGATTGAGCTCGGAAAGTCCCATAAACATCAGCGCGTAACCGAGCAGAAGCGCCAGACCGCCAAAGCCGAGCGCGTTGACCGTGAGATAAAGGACAAATGTGACCAGATAGCCGATCAGAAGATAACCGAATCCCATATCCGCGCCTCCGTTAACCCTTCTTGTACTTGCAGCAGTTCTTATATTTGAGTCCGCTTCCGCAGGGACAGGGCTCGTTGGGACCTACGCTTCTGCTCTCCTTGCGGTAGGGCTGCTGCGTGGCGCGGACCTTAACGGTGAGCTTGCCCTTTGCCGCACGCTTTGCCATTCCGCCGAGGTGGTGCGGCTTGAGTGTCTGCTCGCGCTTGACAGGCTGCTCCTGCGGGCGAATTCCAAGGATCGAACGCACGGTCATCTGCCTGATCTCCTCGATCATGGAGTCAAATAGCTCGGCACCGCGCACACGGAATTCGGTGATCGGATCGCGCTGCGCGTATGCCTGAAGCCCAATGCTTCCCTTCAGATCGTCCATCACATCGAGATGGTTCATCCAGGCAACGTCAACGGTTCTGAGCAGAATATTGCGCTCGATTTCGCGCAGAATTTCCCTGCCGCAGAGCTCCTCCTTGCTTTGGTAAACCTTCAGAATGCGCTCACAGAGCAGATCGGTGATCGCATCGCGATCGAGATCGTTGAGCTCCTTCTGCGTGTATCGGAAGTCCTCCTCACTCGTCAAAAGCCCCATATAATGACTGCGCAATCCATCAAAATCCCATTCGTCGGGAATCTCACCCTGGGTGAATGACGCAACCGTTTCCTCAACCGAAGAAACCATCATTTTCTTGACCGTTTCGGAAATATCCTCACCGTCGAGCACCTGCTGACGCTGACGGTAGATGATCGTGCGGTGATGGTTCATCACGTCATCGTAGGCAAGAACGTATTTTCTGTGCTTGAAGTGATTGCTCTCAACGTGGAGCTGTGCGCGCTCGATATTACCCGTCAGAATTTTCTGATCAATTGCCATATTCTCGTCGATCTTGAGCGCGTTGACGATGCCTTGGATGCGGTCGGTTCCGAACAAACGCATCAGATCGTCCTCCATTGAGAGGAAGAAGCGAGATTCGCCCGGGTCACCCTGACGTCCCGCACGTCCGCGGAGCTGATTGTCAATGCGTCGGCTCTCGTGGCGCTCGGTTCCCAGAATATAGAGACCGCCCGCCGCACGCACGCGCTCTGCCTCGGGCGCGATCTCTGCGCGGAACTGCTCAACGAGCTCGCGGAACACTCTGCGCGCCTCGATCAGCTCGGGATCGTCGGTTTGACCAAAGCCCGCGCAATCACGGATCAGCTCCTCGCTGTATTCCATGCTCGCCATCTTTGCCTTTGCCATGAATTCAGGATTGCCGCCGAGCAGAATATCGGTTCCGCGTCCCGCCATGTTGGTGGAAATGGTGACCGCACCGAGCTTACCCGCCTGTGCAACGATGGCTGCCTCGCGCTCGTGGTGCTTCGCATTGAGCACGTTGTGCGGAATGCCTGCCTTGACCAGCAGCTTGGAAAGCTCCTCGGAGCGCTCAATCGAAATGGTGCCTACCAGAACGGGCTGCCCCTTTTCGTGGCATTTTCTGATCTGCTCCACGATCGCGCGGTATTTTCCGCTCTGCTTGGGGTAAATAATATCGGGATGATCCACGCGGATCATCGGCTTGTTCGTGGGGATCGCTACCACGTCGAGTCGGTAGATTTCACGGAACTCGTCCTCCTCGGTCAGTGCGGTTCCCGTCATACCCGAGAGCTTGCGATACATGCGGAAATAGTTTTGGAGGGTGATGGTTGCGATCGTGCGGTTCTCTCTTTGAACCTGCAAGCCCTCCTTTGCCTCGATTGCCTGATGCAATCCGTCGGAATAACGCTTGCCGGGCATGAGGCGTCCTGTGAAGCTATCCACGATCACAACGCCCTTCTCCTCGGTCACCACGTAGTCGATGTCGCGTTTCTTGCAGCCATGTGCCGAAATTGCCTGATTGACGTGGTGCGCAATAGTAAGATTTTCAAAATCCGAAAGATTTTCAATGCCAAAGAATTTTTCAGCCTTTTCCACTCCGCGCGGTGTGAGCGTTGCATGATTTGCCTTTTCGTCCACCACGTAGTCGGCGTCAAGCTGATCCTGGTCCTCCTTGTTGTCGAGCTCCTTGACCACCAGCTTGCGCATGCTGCGCACGAGCATCTCGGTGCGCTGATAGAGATCGGTTGCCTCTCCGCCGTAGCCCGAAATGATCAGGGGCGTGCGTGCCTCGTCGATCAGGATTGAGTCAACCTCATCGACGATTGCAAAAACGTGTCCGCGCTGCATCATGTCCTGCTTATAAACCGCCATATTGTCGCGCAGATAGTCAAAACCGAATTCATTGTTGGTTCCGTAGGTAATATCCGCCTGATATGCGGCACGCTTTTCCGATTCGCTCTGCCCGGGGATCACAAGACCCGTAGTGAGTCCCATGAATTCGTAAACACGACCCATTTCCTCGGCACCCACGCGTGCCAGATAATCATTAACCGTCACGATATGAACGCCCTCACCCGTGAGCGCGTTGAGATATGCGGGAAGGGTTGCAACGAGCGTTTTTCCTTCACCCGTTCTCATCTCGGCAATACGTCCCTGATGGAGCACGATGCCGCCGATGATCTGCACACGGAAGGGGCGCTTGCCGAGCACGCGGGCATCTGCCTCACAGATCGCAGCAAACGCATCGGGCAAAATATCATCCGTCGTTTCTCCTGCCGCCAGACGCGCACGAAGAGCAGGCGTGGTGGCTCTGAGCTCCTCGTTCGACATTGCGGCATAGCGCTCCGCCAACGCCTCAATGCGCTCCACCGTGCCGTTTAGCTTTTTGATCTGTCGCTGGCTGTAGGTTCCAAAGAGTTTGGTAAACAAAGACATAATCGAAAATCCTTTCCTTTTCCGTCAACGCGGCTTTCCGCAGCGAAACGGGTCGGCAGGTCCCGGCAACGCCTTCATTCTATCACACCGTCCCACCAAAAGCAATCACCGATTGGTTGAACGGGATCTCCGCACGGTTGATTTTGCAGTTGATTTGATGCATGTGCGCGAGAATTTTGAGTCGGTTGCCGCCAAAACCCACACTTATCCATTGTATTATCTTTTATTATACTATAAAAACTCGTGAAAATATATTATAAATTGTAAATTTTAATATTTTCTCTTGCAGAATTGCAAAAAATATGCTATCATGTAGCCGACGCTCGGAATACGGCAGAAAGGCAGAACCGCAAATGAAAGCAATCAATATCGTTCTTCACGAGCCCGAAATCCCGCAGAACACGGGAAATATCGCACGCACCTGCGCCGCAACGGGCGCAGCACTTCATCTGATCCGTCCGCTTGGATTTGCAATCGACGACAGAAAGCTCAAGCGCGCAGGGCTTGACTATTGGCATCATCTGGACATCACCTACTATGACTGTCTGGAGGATTTCTACGCAAAAAATCCCGATGCAAAGGTCTACTATTTCACCACCAAGGCAAAGCACGTCTATACCGAAATTCAATACCCCTCCCCTGTTTTCATCATGTTCGGCAAGGAAACCAAGGGATTGCCCGAGGAGCTTCTGCTCCGAAATCCGGACACCTGCGTGCGTTTGCCGATGCGCGAGGGCTTACGCTCGCTTAACCTCTCCAACACGGTTGCCGTGGCGGTTTACGAAATTCTGCGACAGGGTAATTTTGAGGGACTAAAGGAAACGGGCGAGCTGACGCGCTTTTCCTGGGACACCCCGAGCACCTGAAAGGAACGCTTGCATGACGAATAAAAAAGTGATGGTTGCCATGAGTGGTGGCGTTGACAGCAGCGTTGCGGCTCTGCTGCTCCTGCGAGAGGGCTACGATTGTATCGGCGCGATGATGAAGCTCTTTTCGCCCGAGCAGATCGGTCTTTCCTCGCTCCCCGAGGATGACCGCGACGCACAAGGGATCGCGGCACAGCTGGGCATTCCCTTCTCAATCCACGATTGCTCTGCGGCATTCCGCCAACACGTGATTGATTATTTTATCCAAACCTACCAAAACGGCGGCACGCCGAACCCCTGCGTGATCTGCAATCGCACCATGAAATTCGGTCATCTGCTCGAAATTGCACGGTCGGAGGGCTGCGAAGCGATCGCAACAGGTCACTATGCAAGAATTGAGCAGAGCCCCGACGGGCGCTATCTGCTTCGCCGTGCGACGGATGAGGCAAAGGATCAATCCTACGTGCTCTGGCAGCTGACGCAGGATCAGCTCGCGCACACGATCCTTCCGCTTGGCGATCTGCAAAAGAGCGAAATCCGTGCTTTGGCACTCGAAAACGGCTTTGTGAATGCAACAAGACGCGACAGCCAGGATATCTGCTTTATCCCCGACGGTGATTACGTCGGCTTTATCGAGCGCAACTGTGAGCAGCTTCCTCCCTGCGGTAGCTTTATCAACTCCGAGGGACAAATTCTCGGCCGTCACGCAGGGCATCTTCGCTACACGATCGGGCAGCGAAAGGGCCTTGGAATCGCATTTGGAAAACCGACCTACGTATGCGCAAAAAACGCCGAGGACAACACCGTGACGCTTGGTGACAACGAGGAGCTGTTCTCGCGCGAGCTCGTTGCTCACAGCATCAATCTCATCGCATGCGAGCGCATCACCGCACCAACTCGCGTGCAAGCAAAAATTCGATATAAGGCATCCGCCGCACCTGCAACGGTGGAACAGATCGACGAGGACACGGTTCGCGTCTGCTTTGACGAGCCGCAGCGTGCGATCTGCCCGGGGCAGTCGGTTGTGCTCTACGTGGGCGACTGCGTGCTCGGTGGCGGAATCATTGCATGAGCGATTACCTTCGCCGATCAAAAAACTTTTTTCAAAAAAAATGCAAACCCAATTGACATTTCGTCTTTTTTGTGCTAGAATGGTAATACCCCACCAAAACTATATTCGGGGCAAAGAAAGGAACGCACTATGAAAAAACGCATTTTGATCCTGGTTCTGGCACTTGCCTGCCTCTTTACCTTTGCATCCTGCAAAAAAGACACCGCTTATTCGCTCTATTCCGAAGCAAACACCACGCTTGAGGAAGCAAACGGCTTTGAAGCAAAGGTTACCATCGACATGAAGATGGTGATGGCTGACGAAACCATGGAAGAAACCCTCACGATGGACATGAAGGTGAACGGCTCCAACATCTTGGCAACCACCACGATGGAGATGGATGGCGAGTCCATGGACAACACGATCCTCTACGTTGACGGCATCATGTATATGGACATGGGCGAACTCGGCGGCAAGATGAAGATGGAAGTCAGCGCTGAAGACTTTGCAAATGAGTACGGCGTGGGCGACGTTTCGCTCCCCGAATTCACTGAGGAAGCACTCAAGGAGATCAAGCTGGAGAAGGACGGCGACAACACCAAGTTCACCGTTTCGATGGATAAGGAAACCGCGCTGGAGTACCTTGTCGAAGGCATGCTCGGCTCTCTGATCGGTGATGAGGACGGCATTACGGTTGATAAGTTTGACGTAACCTTTGTATTTGACAAGGACAGCAAGCTTACTAAGATGGAAATCGACATGAAGCTGATCTCTCCCGATGAAGACGAGGGTGCTCTTGAAGCAACCATGGTCTACGAGTTCAAGAACCTCGGCACCGCTCCCACCGTGGAGGCTCCTGCCGATGCAGACGATTACCTCGATATGAGTGATATGATGGGCTAATCCCACGTAGCACAAATAAAAAGAAAGCCATCGGCTTGTCCGATGGCTTTCTTTTTATTTGATACAATAACCCTTCCCTCTCACGGTTGAGATCAAGGGTGCTCCAACCGCCGCCTCAAATTTGCGGCGCAGGTAGCAGACGTAAACGTCGACCTTGTTCGCACCCGATTCTCCGATCTGCTCGGATATCCGCTCGCGGGAAACAGGCTCCCCACGCTCGGTGAGCAGAAGCTCGAGCACCTGATATTCGCGCCGACTCAATCGCAAGGTCATTCCATCGACCATAGCGCTTCCCTTCTCCCGATTGAGCGTAACATGATGCGTATGCACGCGCGTGTCAACAGATGCATGCATAGGAGAATCTGTGCCAAGCGAAGCATCTTCAAGCACCTCTTGGCGCAACAAACGGATCTCAAAGGGGCGGTGCAGGATCATCGAGCATTGACGGCGTGCATCGTCGGCAGAAAGTGCGGGGGTGCGCGTAAAGCCGATCATGCGTCGGTAGCACTCGGGGGGCGGAGCTGCGGCGGTGTCAAGATCAAGGATCACAACGTCGGCGAACACCTCCTCGGGAGCCGAGGGAGCTCTCAAAACCGATTTTCCGAGCAGCAAGAACTCCAACTCGATCATGCGAGAGAAAACCTCGTCGCTCGAGTATATCGCAATCTGATAATTCAATGGTCTCCCCCTTCCCCGTGTAGCCGTATGCGGAAATCATGCAATTCACGGGCATATCGTCTGCATGAAGAAAATTCAACACAACATGACGCGCCGCGTAAAACCGTTAGCCGCTTTTCTCTTTGCAAGAAAGAGGCACAAAGAGAAAAGCTATCAAAAGAGAAATGCCGAAATGGATTTTCGCCGTCTGCAGACGGCGAGGAGGGCTACTCGCCCTCCACCTCGCAAGCCTTTGAAAAGTCTTGACCGAAACCTTTTCCACCCTGTGATCCGACCTTCCGCTAACAATCTTCGGGGAAGGAATCCGAAAATTCCCTCCCCTGTCGGACCTTATTTTACAACGATGTTGACGATCTTGTTGGGAACGCTGATCTCCTTGACCACCGTTTTGCCCTCAATCGCTGCGGCAATCCTGGGGTCTGCCTTTGCAATTGCAATCGCCTCGTCCTTGGAGCAATTGAGCGGCAGAGCAACCGTTCCGCGCACCTTGCCGTTGATCTGAACGGCTACCTCAACCGTGCTGTCAACCGTTTTGTTTTCATCCCATTCGGGCCAAGCGGCGAGCGAGCAGAGCCCCTCTCCGCCGAGCATCTCCCAAAGCTCCTCCGTAAGGTGAGGCGCGAAGGGACAGAGCAGGCGGACCAGAACCTTGAGCTCATCACGTGTGAGCGTGCCAACCTCGGAAATCTCGTTGAGCAGAGCCATCATCGACGCAATCGCCGTGTTGAACTTGAGCTCCTCGATGTCAAGCGACACTTTTTTCACCGTCTTGTGGAACGCAACCTCGAGCTTCGGCGTCACGCCCTCGCCCTTTGCGATATCATAAAGATCAACAATACGCTCCAAAAATCTCTTGCAGCCCTTCATCGAGCTCTCGTTCCAGGGTGCGGCGCTTCCGTAGTCGCCCATGAAGAGCACGTAGGTGCGCAGCACGTCGGCACCGTAGAGATCCACCATATCGTTGGGGTCAACCACGTTGCCCTTCGACTTGGACATCTTCTCGCCGTCGGGACCGAGGATCAACCCCTGTGCGGTACGCTTTGCGTAGGGCTCGTCACAAGGAACAACGCCAAGGTCATAGAGGAACTTGTGCCAGAAGCGTGAATAGATCATGTGGCGCGTGACGTGCTCCATGCCGCCGTTGTACCAGTCAACGGGCATCCAATACTTAAGCTTTTCGGGATCGGCAAATGCACCGTTGTTGTTCGGATCAATGTAGCGCAGGAAATACCACGACGAGCCTGCCCACTGCGGCATGGTGTCGGTTTCACGCTTTGCATCCTTGCCGCACTTGGGGCACTTGCAGTTGACGTAGGCATCAATCTTTGCCAGAGGGCTCTCGCCGCCCTCACCCGGCTCAAAATTCTCCACGTCGGGCAGTCGAAGCGGAAGCTCCTCGTAGGGTACGGGAACGATGCCGCAATGCGGGCAATGCACGATCGGAATCGGCTCACCCCAATATCTCTGTCGGTTGAACGCCCAATCCTTCATCTTATACTGCACACCGCGCTCGCCAACGCCCTCTGCCTCGAGGTGCTCGAGCATACGTGCGATCGAATCCTTTTTGTTGGTGTATCCGTTGAGGAAATCCGAGTTGACCATCTCACCGTCGCCTGCATAGGCAGCCTTTTCGATGTCGCCGCCCTTGATGACCTCGATGATATCAATGCCAAACTTTCTCGCAAACGCCCAGTCGCGTTCATCGTGCGCGGGAACCGCCATAATCGCGCCCGTTCCGTAGCCCATCATCACGTAGTCCGAAATATAGATCGGGATCTCCTTGCCGCTCACGGGATTGATGGCGGTGAGTCCGTCGATGCAAACACCGGTCTTTTCCTTGACGAGCTGGGTGCGCTCAAACTCGGTCTTTTTCGCACATTCCTCACGGTAAGCGTCGAGCGCGTCGATGTTGGCAATGCGATCGCAGTTTGCCTCGATGATCGGATGCTCGGGCGCAATGACCATAAAGGTTACGCCAAAGAGCGTGTCGGGACGGGTGGTGTAAATGCGGAGCGACCCGTCAATTTCCTTGAGCTTGAAGTTGACGAACGCGCCCGTGGATTTGCCGATCCAGTTGACCTGCTGCTGCTTGACGTTGGGCAGGTAATCCACGCGATCCAGACCCTCGAGCAGCTTATCGGCGTACTCGGTGATGCGCAGATACCATACGGTTTTCGATTTCTGCACGATATCGCTCTTGCAGATGTCGCATTTACCGCCCTGCGAATCCTCGTTGGAAAGCACAACCTTGCAGCTCGGACAATAGTTGACGAGCGCGGTGTCGCGGAACACCAAGCCCTGCTCAAACATCTTGAGGAAGATCCACTGCGTCCAACGGTAGTAGCTCTCCTCGGTGGTGTCGACAACGCGCGACCAATCGAAGGAGAAGCCAACGCGCTTGAGCTGGGATGTAAACTTTGCGATGTTGCGGTCGGTTACCACTCTTGGGTGCAGATTGTCCTTGATCGCGGTGTTCTCGGTGGGCAGACCGTAGGCATCAAAGCCGATCGGGAACAGCACGTTGTAGCCCTGCATTCTTCTCTTGCGCGAGACCACCTCAAGACCCGAATATGCCTTGATGTGTCCAACGTGCATGCCGTGTCCGCTGGGATACGGAAATTCCACAAGGGAGTAAAACTTGGGCTTGTCCGAGAAATCCTCTGCTCGGAAGGCACCCTGCTCCTCCCATCTCTTTTGCCATTTTTCCTCAATGCTCTTAAAATCGAATTTCATGACTCTTCTTCTCCTATCCTGTCGTCGATCCCTTGGAAAACAACCTCACGGGAATCGCCGTACAATTTTTCCAATTTGTAGAAGTCGCGGTTTTCGCGGCTGAATATATGAACGATAACCGAGCTGTAATCAAGCACGATCCAGCCGTTGTTATCTCGTCCTTCAAAGTGAACGGGGTCTACTCCGCGCAGCCCGAGCTTATACTCCACCTCGCCACCAAGCGACTTGACCTGCGTTGACGAGTTTCCCGTGCAGATCACGAAATAATCGGTGATCACGGTTTGATCCTCGACGTGCAGAACCTTGATGTTCTGTGCTTTTTTGGCGTCCAGAACGTCAAAAATCGCGTGTGCGAGCTCCTCGGGAGTCGCGCCCTCGAGCGAGGGCAATTGTTCGTTTAACATTTCTTCCATTCGATAGGGTCCTTTCTTTATTTATGCGTCGTCCAGGGGCAGGCTTGCCTCGGGAGCGATATAAACCTTGTGAAAAGTGGGATTTTCGGGGCGATCGAAAAGCGCCCGAGGGTCGATTTCGGTAGAATCGTCCGCCGTGGGCATCAGATATTCCGTCCGCATACGCTCTGCCCCTGCCCGATTGACTGCAAAATACCATGCTCCGCTCTGAGATCGTACCGCCTGCCCTGCAAGCGTTACCATCGGGGTTTGTTCTGGGTCACACGCACGGAGAACCGATGCGATGCGAAGGGCACTCGGCAGATCAACGTCAGTTTGCAGTCTCGTGAGCGTTGCCGAGAGCACACGCAGAACGCTCATGGGGGTGAGCGTGACGCATTTTTGCGCAAATGCACGCAAAAAAATCTTTTGTGCATCGAGCCGACCAAGATCGGCATTGACGTAGCCCGAGCGATAGCGCACGAACTGCTCTGCCATTTTGCCGTTCAGATGAACGGGACCCGCGGGCAGATCAATCAAAAGCTCCTGATCAGGATCGGAATAATGCATCTCACACGGAGAATTGACGTCCACACCGCCGATTGCGTCGACCACCGCACCAAACGCCGAAAGATCCAAAATGAGAAAATAATGGACCCGAACGCCGAGCAACTCGGAAAAAAGCCGCTTGATCTGCCGCTCGCCCAGCACGTTCAGCGCCCCGTTGAGCTTGCGATAGTTGCCGTCGGTGTAGCAGACGTAGGTATCTCGAGGAATTTGCAGAACCGTGGCACGATGTGCAGTTTCGTTGATTGTGACGAGCAGAATGCTGTCGGTGAGTCCTGCCGCGCGGTCACGCCCCAGCACCACGATGCGCGTGATGCGGTCGGTTGTGCAGTTGGCATCAACGTTGATTGCCTCCCCGATTTCGCGTTGCGCAACGGCGCACGGAGCCGAGCGGATCAGTAATCCCGTTGCCATCAAGGCAACGCAAAGAACAGAAAGCAATATGCGGTGTGTATAAGTTTTCATTTTTCATCCTACCTATCGAAATTAATCGTTATGTAGGATCGGCCTCGCCTCAAGCCTCTGCTCTTTTGCGCTCGAGCAGCAGCTCGTTTCTCGCTTCAACCGTGTCCGACGCGATCGGCTTGCCCTCGTCGAGCAGGTCGCGAACCGTGAGATCATAGGATAACAGAAGCGTGTCGCGCAGCAGCGTCTCCCGCTCACCTTGGGTGAGTTGTTCGGGCTTCGCCCCCCAGAAATAACGGCGCAGAAGCACGCAGGCGGGAAAGGTGCGCGATTCGTCGATATAATCGGCAAGATAAACCAGCTTTTCGGTCAGCGTCATCCCCGCATGCCCCGTGGTGTGCCAACGCACCGCCAAAATCACGGTGGGATCGGCAAACGCGGGATATTCGTCGGCGATCAATGCCGCCGCGGTACGCGCGTGGAGGGTCTTGGGCGCAAGGCGGTCACCGTCGGTAACGGTCAGACCGTAGCGCCGACAGATTTCCTCGTGTGCCTCGACCGATAGCTCCTTTGTGATGTCATGCAGAAGTGCCGCCGCACGAAGCGCGTTTGTTTGCTCGGGGCAAAACAGTGCACAAAGCCGCGCCGCCATTTCTTCAACCGCCACTGTGTGACGGAAACGCTTGGGCGACATCAAGCCCATCACACGCTCGCGCAGATCGGCAAGCATGCTCTCTTGAATCTCTATCATTATGTGCACGCTCCTTTTTCTTCAAACGTACAAATGATTGTCTCTGATGTATTTTTCAACCGTTTCGGGAACCATCTGCGAGATCGGCTCCCCTGCCGCAATCGCACGGCGCACCTCGCTCGACGAAAGCTCGATCGGCTCGGTGACAATGCGACGCACGACCTTGCCGTAATCACGCTGATACTGTGCGATCTTTTCCACGATCACGCCGTCGAGCGAACGATCGTTGTCGCGGCGGATATAGACGGGATAGCACAGGTGAAAGATCTCGTCGGTGGCGCGCCAACGGTCAAGCGTGAGCATCATATCGGTTCCGCAGAGCAGAAACAGTCGGCGGTCCTCCCCAGACAGCTCGCGCAGGGTGTCAACCGTGTAGCTGATTCCTCCGCGGCGAAGTTCAAGGTCGCTCACATACACGCCCTCGATATCGGCAAACGCGCGGCGGCACATCTCGAGCCGATGCTCGGCGGAAACGGACGATTCCATTGCCTTGTGCGGCGGTGTTGCGGCAGGAATCACGTAGAGAAAATCCAGCCACATCTGCTCCATAAATGCCTTTGCCGCCTGCAGATGTCCGTTGTGGGGCGGCGAAAAGGTGCCGCCGTAAATCCCGATGCGCGTCATACGCGAGGAAGCTCAATCGTGGGATTTTTCTCGGATGCACGGTAAAGAACGATCTTTCTTCCCGTTGCCGCAACCGCCTCGGCACCAAGTGCCTCTGCCAACGCGTTGAGCACCTCCTTAGGGGTCGATCCGCTGTTCTCAAGCACGTGAAGCTTGATCAGCTCGCGCGCCTCAAGCGCATCCGAAAAGGTTTTGAGCATATTCTCCGTGAGTCCACCCTTTCCGATCTGCATGATCGCGGGCAGCTCGTTTGCCATTGCGCGCAGATAGGCACGCTGCTTGGAAGTAATCATATCAAATTGCCTTTCTGTTGTTTATTTGACAGCCCACTGGTTGTCGCGCAGGATGTCGTAAATCTCCTCACACTCACCCGAGATCACGCGAACAAACTGCTTATCGTTGAGAAAAATGCTGATGGTCATGTTCTCACCCAGCTCAACCGATTTCACATCGTCGCGCGAGAGCTCCAGCCGATGCTCTCCCCTCTCAAAGGAAAGAAAGATCATGCTCCGCTGCGTCAGGAGAAAATGACCGCTCACCGTGCCGTTGCGAACCGTGAAGCGCACGCGCAGATCGAACAAAAAATTCTCCGCGATCGTACTCTTGACACGGTTATAGGGCAGCTCGGCACGATACAGACGGATCGGTAAAATCACCGACGCCAAAACCGTGACCACCGCGCAGACCAGAACACCGAATTGCCATCCCATCAGAATGAACACCGGCAGACCTGCGAACACACCGAACAAAAACGCCAAGAAGCGCAGCCCCGGTGCGTGGAAATAATCCGAAAATTTCATGCTTGTATCCCCATAGATTTCAATTTTTCAACAAGCGCGGCGATGGCACGCCCACGGTGCGATACACGATGCTTTTCCTCCGCCGTGACCTCTGCAAAGGTCTTGCCGAACTCCTCGTAATAGAACAGCGGATCGTAGCCAAAGCCGCCCTCTCCGTGATACTCGCGCAGAATTCTGCCACGCGATTCGCCGCGAACGGTGAACTCTCTGCCATCGGGAAAAACGCAGGCGACGGCGCACACATATGCCCCCGTTCTCTGCTCATCCGGAACCGACTCAAGATTTTTCAGAAGCGCCTGATTGTTCCCCTCGTCATCATGGTCCCCCGCATAATTGCAACGTGCCGCATAGCGTGCCGAATAGACGCCCGGGTCTCCACCGAGCGCGTCGACCGCAAGCCCCGAATCATCGGCAATGCCGATATATCCCGTTCTTGCAGCTACACGTGCCTTAATGAGGGCGTTTGCCTCAAAGGTTTCGCCGTCCTCCTCGATGTCCTCGGTAATGCCGACATCATCGAGCGATAAGATTTCGATATCCGCAAAGGATTGCGACAAAAGCGTGCGCAATTCCTCAATTTTTTTGCGGTTTCTCGATGCCAATACTATTTTCATGCAATACTCCTGTCTTTATTCAAACAACGCACGCACAAATTCCTTATGGTCAAATGCCTGCATATCGTCCAGCTTTTCACCCACGCCGATGAATTTGACGGGAATGTTGAGCTCCTGACGGATCGAGAGCACAATGCCGCCCTTTGCGGTGCCGTCCATCTTGTTCAGGATCAGACCCGTGAGAGCCGCCGCATTTTTGAACTCCTTTGCCTGCGAAATAGCGTTTTGACCCGTGGTTGCATCGAGCACAAGCAGATTTTCACGTGCCGCACCGGGAAGCTCTCGGTCGATCACACGGTTGATCTTTGCCAGCTCGTTCATCAGGTTTGTTTTGTTGTGCAAACGTCCCGCCGTGTCGATGATGAGCACGTCGGCGTTTTTATTTTTTGCCGCATGGCATGCGTCAAACACAACAGCCGCAGGGTCGCTGCCCTCGTTCTGACGGATCAGATCGACCTTTGCGCGCTCACACCAGACAGCAAGCTGATCAATTGCCGCCGCACGGAAGGTATCCGCAGCCGCAACAACCACCTTTTTACCGGACTTGCGAAGCTGATTGGAAATTTTGCCGATCGAGGTGGTTTTACCCACACCGTTGACACCGATCACAAGAATGACGCTCGGCGTTGTGGCAAGATTGAGCGGCTCACCCTCTCCGATCATGCCCTCGAGAATGCCGCGCAACGTTTCGGTAACCTGCTCCTTTTCCTTGAGTCTACCCGATTTGATCTGATCGCGAAGCTCGTCGATGATCTGCTCTGCGGCGTTGATGCCAACGTCGGCACAGATCAAAATTTCCTCAAGCTCCTCCAAGAGGTCCTCGTCGACCTTGACGAAGTTCTTGAGCAGGTCATCAATCTGACCGAACAGAGCGTTTTTGGTCTTACTCAAACCTTCCTTTACACGCTTCCAGAAGGACTTTTTCTCGGTCTTTTTGCCCTCCTCGGTGAGAACGTCGGCTTCCGCCTCGCGGCGTGCCTGTTCCTCTGCCTCGCGGCGTGCCTGTTCCTCTGCCTCGCGGCGTGCCTGTTCCTCTGCCTCGCGGCGAGCTTTTTCTTCCGCCTCCAGACGAGCTTTTTCTTCCGCCTCCAGACGAGCTTTTTCTTCCGCCTCCAGGCGAGCTTTTTCTTCTGCAGCACGGCGAGCCTTTTCTTCGGCTACGCGGCGTGCTTCCTCCTCAGCAGCCTTGGCAAGCTCCTCCTCGGCAACGCGACGGGCGCGTTCCTCTGCCTCGCGTCTTGCCTGCTCGGCGGCAAGTCTTGCCTCCTCTGCGGCACGCATTGCCTCTGCAGCAGCCTTTTCTTCTGCCTCAAGACGTGCCTTTTCCTCAGCTTGTCTGATCGCCTCTGCTCGTGCAGCTTCCTCTGCGGCAGTTTTTTTCTCCGCCTCAAGGCGAGCCTGCTCCTCGGCTTCTATGCGAGCCTGCTCCTCGGCGAGGCGCTTTGCTTCTTCCGCATCGGCACGCTTCTTTTTGCCGAACAGCTTATCCAAAAATCCCATTCCAGTCTTCTCCTTCCTTCTTGGAAATATCATTGACGTCAAGCATGAGCACCTTGGAAATACCGCGCTCGGGCATGGTGACACCGTAGAGTCGGTCTGCTGCCGCCATCGTTCCGCGACGGTGCGTGATCATAATGAACTGCGTTCCGTGCGAATACCGCTTGATGTACTGTGCCAAACGCTCCACGTTTACCTCGTCGAGCGCTGCCTCGATCTCGTCGAGAATACAGAACGGCGTGGGATTAACCTGCAGGATTGCAAAGAAAAGTGCAACACCGATGAACGCCTGCTCGCCGCCCGAGAGCTGCATCAGGCTCTTGATGATCTTTCCGGGAGGTGCCGCCTTGATCTCAATTCCGCTTTCCAGCACGTTGTCGGGATCGGTGAGCGAAAGCTCGGCGGATCCACCGCCAAAGAGCTCGGCAAAAACCCTTCCGAAATTCTCGTTGATGCGGTTGAAGGACTCAATAAACGCAGCCTCCATCTCGGTTTCGAGATTTGCAATGATTTCGTCCAGATCCTTCTTCGATTGCTCCAGATCGGTCAGCTGACCGTGCAGATAATCGTAGCGCACCTTGAGCTCGGCGTATTTGTTTACGGCGTCAAGATCAACGCTTCCGATCGCGCGAAGCTTATTCTTACATTCGGTTTGCAGCGCGATCATCTCACCGCGATTTTCACGCGTGATGGGGGGATAGCCAAGAGCCACGGCGTCGCTTCGCGTCAGCTCATAGTCGTCCCAAAGCTTGGTTGCAAGCTTATCCTGCGTATCTCGCAGGGCTGCCAGACGCGATTCACACTTTGTGAATTCTCTGAAGATCAGCTCCTTCTGATTCATGCGATCACGGAGCTTGGTGTTCAGCTCGTTGAGCTTACGCTCAAATTCAAAATTATCCTTTTCAACCCGACCGCGCGCCGCGTTCAGCTCCTCCAGAAGAGCGGTTGCCGCCGCATATGCACGTCGGTTTTCCTCCATAGCCTCCTGCTCGGCGCGGATCTGCTCGGTTTGCGTATTGATGCGTCCCGTGAGCATTAACAACTCGCGGTTGAGCGCATCCAAGCGCTCCTCTGCTCCCGCTTTGAGCATTCCCTCGGTTTCAATGTCCTTTTGTGTCTCGCTGATGCGGATATAGAGCTCGGTGAGCTGACGGGAAATCTCATCCAGGCGCAGGAGCACCTCACCCCTCTCCTCGCTCTTTTCAGAGCGGAATGCAGTGAGCTCTGCGATGCGGTGACGGAGATTCTTCTCCTCGGCAATGAGGGCTTCGATATCCTCCTCGTATCTCGCACGCGCCTCCTCGTACTGACGCATATCTGCCTTAAGCTTTTCGAGGAGCGTGTTGTTTGCATCAAGCTTCGCGCGGAGCTGGTCGAGCTGACCGCTCACGCCGTTGCGCAGCACGAGGATCAGCTCACGGCGATCCTCTGCCGCAACGCGCTTCTCCTCGAGCGAGCGCTGTGCGTCCTGTGCCGTCGCGAGAGATGCCTCTATCTCCTTGATCGACGCATTGCGCTCGGTAAGCTCTGCCTCCAAACGCTTGATCTCACCTGCGCGCGAGAGAATTCCGCTGCCTGTGCGCACCGATCCACCCGTGAATGAACCGCCCACGTTGATCTGCTGTCCGTCGAGCGTGACTGCACGCACACGGTAATGAAGCGCTTTCGCCATTGCGGTGGCGTGGTCAATATTATCAAACACCACCGTTCTGCCGAGCAGAGAGGAAAGAACACTTGCAAATTTTGCATCCGACGTTACCAGCGAATCGGCGACTCCGATATACCCCGCAAAGCCTGCGGCATCGGTGAGCTCCTTGGTGGGAGTGGATGCACGCATAGAGGTCAGCGGGAAGAAGGTCGCACGACCTGCCTCGCCGCGCTTGAGGGCATACATTGCCGCCTTTGCGGTCGACTCGTCCTCAACCACGATATTTTGCAGGTTTGCGCCGAGCGCGATCTCGATGGCGGTGATAAACCGATCCTCTACCGAGATCACCTTGGAAAGCGGACCGTAAATTCTGCCACAGGGCGCGCCGTGTACGTCGGTGATCCGACCCTCGTCATATTGCTTCATCACAAAGCGTACCGCACCCGAATAACCCTCGAAATGCTCCTCCATCGAGCGGAAGGTTGCAATGCGCTGATTGATCGAATCGCGGCGGAAAATCTCGGAATTGAGGCGCTCACCCAGGCTCTTGACCTCACCGTCTGCCTCTGCAAGCCGCTCCTCCGTCGCATTCACGTCGGCGTCGATCGTTGCGATCTCGGCGTCGTAGTTCGCGAGCGTGCGCTCCTTTGCCTCGCACTGCGCTCCGAGATCATCGGAGACCCTGCGATAGCCCTCGAGCTCAGTAAGCGCCGAGCTGTTTTTATCTGTATCGGTATTTTTTGCGTTTTCCAGAACCGAAACACGCACCTTGACGTCAACCGCCTCTGCTTCGAGTGCGCGAACGTCATCGAGCGCCTGTGCGATCGCAGCCTCAAGCTCGCTCGAACGGAGCGTGAGTCCCGATTGCTCCGCCTGCAGCGTTTCGCGCTCGGCGGTGAGTGTTTCCTCGGTTTGACGGAGCGACTCGATCTTTGCGTCGTGCTCCTTGATGGCTTCGGACTCGTTTGCGATCGACCGCTCACTCGAGCCAACGCTTCCCTCGGTTGCGGCGATCAGGTCTCTTGCGTGATTGATGGTGTTTTCAGACACGCGGTAAGCGCTCTCCAGACTGTGGCAGAGCTCGGTTTGCTCCTGGATTCTGGTGAGCAGAGCCTCGGACTCCTGCTTGCTTCCCTGCGAAACCTCAAACAGTCTGGTATTTTGCGCCTCCAGGGTTTGGATTGCCTCCTCTGCCGCCGCAAGATCGTAGGATGCATGCTGCATTGCCTCCTCTGCTGCGGTCAGCTCCCCGCGCAGCTTTTCGGTATCGTAGAGCCAAAGGCTGACGTCGGCACGCTTCTTGTTGTCCATGAGCTCGATGGCACGCTTTGCCTTCTCTGCCTCGCGCTCCAAGGGACCAACGCGCGAGGAAACCTCAAGAAAGATATCATTGGCACGCGCCATGTTATCCTCGGTTTCCTTGAGCTTGCGCTCGGTCTCGTTCTTTCTGTATCGGTATTTCGCAATACCCGAGGCATCCTCAAAGGTACTGCGGCGCTCCTCGCTCTTTCGGGAAACCATCTCGGCGATACGTCCCTGACCGATGATCGAGTAGCCGTCGCGTCCGATACCCGTATTCATAAACAGCTCGTAGATATCCTTGAGTCTCACGCCCTTGCGGTTGATGAAATACTCACTGTCGCCCGCGCGATAATAGCGACGGGTGACCGTAACCTCATCGTAAGGGCAATCGAGCTTTGCGAATTCGCCGCGGTTATCGAAGGTGACCGAAACCTCGGCGTATCCCATTGGACGGCGACTGTCGGCACCGCCGAAGATAACGTCCTCCATTTTCGATCCGCGCAGGCTCTTGGACGAGATTTCACCCAAAACCCAGCGCATTGCATCGGCAATATTCGATTTTCCCGATCCGTTCGGACCGACGATTACCGTAACGCCCTGTGCCGAGCCCTCGGTGACGTCGCCCTCGGAGAGCAGCGTGACCTGGGGTTGATTCTCGAAAACAAGCTTCGTTTTATCGGGAAAGGACTTAAAGCCCTGCATTTCCAGCGATTTCAAATACACGGTTGTGTTTCCTCCTGTGCGTCATTTATCGGTTTCCTGCCGGGATCGGCAGGAGCTCATTGCAATCTTGCAGACCGATCACACGGCAAACGCGTGTGCCGGTCTCTCTCTCAAGCCGCTCCAGATTACAGCGGCGATGCCCCACGATACGCGATATCTCGCGCGCGGGAGCTCGTAGCACCGTCTCCCGACCCAAAAGATCGGTCTCTCGGATGCGCTCCTTTAGGATTTCGTACCACAGCTCACTCCACACAAGCTCTCCGAGTGCGGGATGATTGGGACCTGCCATCACGGTCTCGGGTGATGTGAGCGCCTCACTTGCGCAAAGCCCGAGGCGGATGCAGGGAATGCCACGCTCCAAAAACACGCGCAGCACAGCTGCCGAGCGCTCCACGGCATCGGCAAGCGTCAAAGGGGTGTAGTCCCCCATTGCGGTCATTTGACAGAGCGGCGTATCATAAAACACCACGGTTGGATAAATCCGCACCGCATCGGCACCCAGCTCGGCAATTTTACGAGCGGTTTCCAGCTCGTCCTTGAGCGTGGATGCGGGGAGCCCGATCATCATCTGCCCAATGAGAGAGAAGCCTGCCTCGCGCACCGCGCGGCACGCCGCCTCGGCGCACTCCGCGGTGTGCCCTCTTTGGGAAGCCGCCAGAACGGCATTGTTCATGCTCTGCAATCCGAGCTCGATCACGCGCACCGAATAGCGCGAAAGGATCTCGAGAATTTCGCGATTGATATAGTCCGGTCGGGTGGAAAGTCGGATTGACCTCACACGTCCTGCCCGAACGTAGGACTCGGCGATCTCAAGCAGGTCGATCATCAGCCTGCGCTCAATCCCCGTAAACGAGCCGCCGAAGAAGGCGATCTCAGTGTCATTGGGATCGGGATTGCCTGCCAGACTCCGATCAATCTCTGCGCGCACGCTCTCCGTGCAAAAGCCCTGTCGGCCCGAGATCGAACGCTGATTGCAAAACACACAAAGGTTGGGACATCCCAGGTGTGGGATAAAAATCGGGATATTGCGATGCGCCACCGTCAAACCTCAATGCCGAACAGCGAGAGCGCGTCGCGCGCCGCCATTTGCTCGGCAAGCTTTTTCTGATGACCGACACCACGTCCGATCCGATTGGAATCGAGATAGACCTCCACCGTGAAGGTCTTATCGTGGTCGGGACCCGTTTCCGCGACGAGACGGTATTCCAGCTGACCGTTTGAGTGGTCTTTTTGCACGAATTCCTGCAGGCGCGATTTGCAGTCTGCATGATAGCCGCTCGCGTCCACAATCGACGCCGATGCATGCTCCAGATACGGAATCAGGAATTTTGCAACGGTGCCGAGCCCATCCATTCCACCCGCGTCAAGATAGATCGCGGCAAGGATTGCCTCGAACGCGTCGGCGATCACGGCGGGCTTTTCTGCCCCTCCGCTGTTTCGCTCTCCCTTTCCGAGCAGGAGAAATTCTCCAAGCCCCAGCTCGGTCGAATAGGATGCCAGCGCCTTTTCGCAAACCATTTCGGCACGCATGCGCGTCAGATTACCCTCGGGGAGCTCGGGATAGCGGTGATAAAGGAAATCAACGGTGATCAGCGAGAGCACCGAGTCACCGAGAAATTCCAGGCGCTCGTTGCAGAGCAGATGATGGTTCGGTGCGCCGGTTTCATTGGCATAGGAGGAGTGCGTCAGAGCACGCTGCAGATATTCGGGATGGCGAAACCGATAGCCAATGCGCTCCTGCAATACCTCGATATTGAATGGCATGATAAGCTCAAAACCTCTTTCTTTTTCGTTCTTTCATCCAAGCGGCGGCGATGGCACACCGCTTGGACTGTTTTCAAATTACTCGGCAGACTCCTGATTTTTCAGGCTCTCGCGCTCTGCCTTTTTGCGCGCCGCATAAGTGCCGACCACCTCGCCGATCTCCTCGATCGCGCCCGACCCGGCAAAGTCGATCGCCTGACGGATTGCATTTTTGAACGCCTTTGCATTCGACGAACCGTGCGCCTTGATCACGGGCTTGGAAATGCCGAGGATCGGAGAACCGCCCTGCTCGCTGGGATCGAGGTCCTTTTTCATCGAATAAAGCGGCTTCTTGATCACGGCAGCGGCAAGCTTGGTGATCAATGACGAATAGAGCACGCTCTTGAGCTTGCCGAGCATAAACTTGCCCACGCCCTCGATGCTCTTGAGCAAAATATTGCCCGTAAAGCCATCGGTGACGAGCACGTCGCAGCTATCAAACGGAATGGCACTACCCTCAACGTTTCCAACGAAATTGACGTCGGGCGAATCCTTCAGACGACGGTATGCCGCCTGCTGAAGCTCGGTACCCTTGCATGCCTCGGTTCCGTTGTTGAGCAGACCCACGCGTGGAGAGGCAATGCCGAACATCTTACGCATGTACGCTGTTCCCACCACCCCGAACTGCTCGAGATTTTCGTCGGTTACGGTCACGTTTGCGCCGCAATCGAGCAAAAGCACGGGATTTTTCATGGGCAGAACGGTTCCAATGCCTGCACGCTGCAGTCCGCGAATCTTGCGCACGATCAGGGTTGCTCCCGTGAACAGCGCGCCCGTGTTACCCGTGCTGACGAAAGCGTCTCCCCTGCCCTCTGCGAGCAGGCGAAGTCCAACCGCCATCGAGGAGTTCTTTTTTGCACGCGTGATCGAGAGAGGATCGTCCTCCATGGTAACCACGTCATCAGCGTGAACGATCTCCACGCCACGCAAATCAAAGTCCTCCTCCTTGGCAATCCGCTCAATGTCCTCGCGGTTGCCAACGACGATATACTCTGCGTCAAGCTCGCGCGACGCCATGATCACGCCCTTGACGGTCTCCTCGGGCGCATTGTCACCGCCCATCACGTCAACGATAATTTTCATGTTTTTATCCACGCGGCTCTCGCCGCTCCTTTGTTCAGATTGGGGTCTCCTCGGGAGGAGCATCTACCCTAGCCGAGGCAGAAGAGGTTGAACCCGGTTTTAAGAGAGCCCTTTTTCGCCATAC
>ERZ780157.1172-NODE-1172-length-29383-cov-3.097586_pt1 | contig 29383 bp, 45 predicted proteins | sample MGYA00511169_ERZ780157 | MGnify/ENA primary metagenome ERZ780157 (study PRJEB29588, sample SAMEA1965149) | human gut metagenome | biome: human gut; feature: human-associated habitat; material: faeces | place: Denmark | collected 2008/2010 ... | reverse complement strand
GATCCAGTTCGTGGATGCCTCGTACCTGTACTGGGACATCCTGGGGTACTTCTGCTCCTCGCTGCTGTTCGGCACCTCGCTCGCTCACGAGGAGGACGATGCTGACGACGCCGTGGAGGAGGATTCTCTCTGGAAGAACGTGACGCTGCACCGAGCGAGTCATGCATAGATCCAGTACTTCAGTCTGTTCCTCCTGGACGAGATCTTTATCTGTCTTCTCTTCCTCCTCACCGTCACACGCCCCAATCTGTTGACCGCTATCTACTTTACGCTCTCGCTTCTCCTCCTCTATTCGCCGCGCGTGCGCTCCAAATTCGCTCTCATCAAAGCAGTGCTCTTCACGCACATCGCCCTTCTCTCTCTCTTCCAGCTCCCTCTCCTGCCCGACGCCACCCACCTCTCTGCCGGCTGGAGACTGCTCTTCACGCTGTTTGGCTTCGAGAAGTGGAGTTCCGATGTCTTCGATGGCAGAGCCATGTGCATGGGAGACGGTATTCTGCGGAAGAAGGGCGACGTTGTGGAATGTACCACATATTCGTCGTTTTCGGCAATGGGCTTGTACGTCACGATTCTCGTTGTGTTCTACCTTTACGTGGGCGAGAGCGAGGCGTGTGAGGCGTAGGACTACATCGTTCACAGCACTGGCTACCTGGCGTTCCGCGAAGCGATGGGTGGCGACGCCAAGTCCATCGCGCTGCGGAAGACGTTGTTGGTGGAGGGTCTGGTTGCGAGCTGCGTGGAGCTGAAGAAGAGTGAGTGATGGAGAGGTGTGTGAAGCGTAGAAGTACAGGGTGTGGAGAGCCAGCTGTACGCGCTGTTGCAGAGCACGGTGAAGAAGGTGGAGATCGTGCAAGGCACGGTGTACAACGAGGGTTGGAGTTGGGAGGCGGAGTGACGTGCAGAGAGAAAGGGAGACTACGTGCCTCCGACGTCGTGTGAGGTGACACAGGTTACCAGCTCCTCGTGCGAGTTGACGCTTCTCTTCCCCGCGACGGCGCCGCTCTCCGAGTTGACCGGCGTGGTCGTCACGAACGAGGAGGTGGACGACGTACGATATCCAGAGAGCCGTCAGTAGTAGACCAACGTGCTGGAGTCGCGGGAGGAGCAGTACTACTACGACAAGACGGACTACCAGCTCGTGTCTCAGGTTGAGTCTGATGAACTCGGCGAGGATGTGGTGCGTGTGAGGATCCACCACAACTGCCTTCTGCCGGACCACGTGTATTCCTTCTCCGTGCACTGCGTGTACAACGAGCTCAAGATCACCTCGCCCGTCGTCGTGACCGGCGTTCACACGGAGGGCGAAGACGCTCCGGAGAACGACCTTCTCTACCACAGCTGCTGCTACGCGCACGTCGAGGAGAAGGAAGAGAACGTCAACCTCGTCGCACGCGACCTGGCGATCCTCTCCGTGCATAGACAGTCGCGCTCTCTCTCGCTCTTCTCGCCCGTGCAGGCGCTCAATCTCACCATCCCACTTCGCTCCATCTGCAGCGTCACGCTACTGACCCAGGACGCTTGCGACGGCGTGTTGGTTGTGGTAGGTGCGTGGAGAGGGACTCAGCGTTAGTTCCTGAACGAGATGAAGACTCCCACCTTCCTGTGCCTTCAGCCCACCGACTTCGGCCAGCACTTCTCGCGAGAAGAGTTCTGCCGCGTCATTCAGCCCTTCCTCCCCTTCGCCTCCGTGCGTTCAGTGGTTCGCGCTCACTCATAGGATGTCGTTGCCACAAGAACCATCACTCGAGACATGCGATCCTGCCGTCAGAAGGTCTGGGAGTACCTGCGCGGGTTCGTGGTGGCGCCGAACGGGCACGAGTCTATCCGCAAGATCCTTAACCAGTTCGAGTATATCATCTCCTTCTATCTCTGCTTCCTGCTGGTGCTGCGCGGCGACCTGCTCTCGCTCGTGTACGCCGTCCTTCTCTTCTGCTACGGCCTGCTGTCGCCCGTGTGTCTCTCGCCCTCCTTCACGCGCCTCCTCCTCCTCACCTCCGCCGTCGCCACCTGGTTGCGCTTCCTCGTCCAGACGCCGCTTTTCGAGCAGACCACGCTCGCCAAGCACGGGGACTGGATTCTCCGTCTTCTCGTCCGCCTCACTTCGCTGCCTCATGTCTAGTCCACGAGAGAGGAGCGCGCTGTCCCCGACTCCTTCCAACCCCTGTTCGTCTTCTCCTTCTTCAAGACGCAGAAGGCGTTCAGTCCGCCGCGTGGCGCGTCGTTCCTCTGGGACCTGCTGTTGCTGCTGCTGGTGTTCACCTACCGTTTGTTCCTCTCGGTGGAGGAGGTGGCGTGTGGTAAGGCGTAGATGTGCGGCGTGGAGGCGGAGAGCGCCGTGGAGGCCGCGGAGAAGGCGATCGTGTCGAACGAGGTGGAGGAGGACGTGAAGCCCTCTGTGATCGACGACAACGTGGACCGGTCGGAGACGACGCAAGTGCCTGACGTGTAGAAACAGACTGGAGAAGGTGTGGAAGAACTCCGCGTTTGTGAAGCGAATGAGTCGTTTCTTCGAGGTGAGGAGTGTGAACAGGAACTGAGTCGTAGTCGCCGCTGCGAAAGGGGAAGAGTTACATGGAGTTTGAGCGTGGTTGTGGTGTGAGGCGTAGAATCATGGGGTTCACACAGCTCCTTCTCTTCATTTACGCGCTCTTCTTCATCGGACGCGCCGTGAACAACACGATATCCTTGATCATCAATACATGCGGTGACTCCTTAACGCGCACTACTCCGCCTACGCGAACAACATCATGAACAACCAGCTGCAGTCGTGCACCGTGTTCTTCGTCGTGCTGGCTGTGGTCATGGTGATCGTGGACAAGTACTTGAGTCTGCAGGTGCGTGTAGGTGGAGGTGTTGATGACCAGAGCGACGTGTTCCTCAAATACGTGGTGCACACGCTCTACTGTGCAGTGATTCTCATATCCTTGATGATCATACCACCACTGCACTTCCTTCACCGAAGGGCTATTTCATTCTGATTCTCCCCTTCAAAACCCACCGCAACTGGGAAGATAACCCTCACGCGGAAGTGTTCATCGTGCTCCAGCTCGTGTACCTCTTCTATTCGGCGAAACAGATCCAGCACGGCTACCCGCAGAAGGCGACGCGTGTGCAGAAGAAGATGGTGGAGGACATATCGACGTACGGTTACTACTCCGACATGGTATGGTTATCAAGGATCACTGAACGGTAGGTGTACTCGTCGATCCCCTTCCTGTACGAGATCAACACGCTGTTGGAGTGGACGACGACGAAGACGGTGCTGCGTATGGACCAGTGGTTCTCTGCGGAGGAAATGCATCGCGTGCTGACGAGTTCGCTATTCTCGGTAGTGGCGCGTGAGGGCGTTGAGGCGTAGAAGGACAGCGACGAGCACGACGAGGAGTGGAACGGCGCGCAGCCGCGAGTGAAGAAGGAGAAGGTGGTGCACGGACTGTGCTTCGTGGCTGGAATGATCGTGTGCGCTGGAGGCGAGGGTGAGTTGTAGCTGTTGCTGGTGCTTCCGCTGCTGCTCTTCTCGTCCTCCTCGCCCGTGCTGGTGCAGAACCCTGTTCGCAGCAGTAATATCTACCTCGATCTGATTGTGGGCGCGGTGCGAGGACGTGACGCGTAGACACCGAACCACACGATCCGTCTGGTGGAGGCTGAGGACGTGTACTCCACGCGCACCATCACCCACAAGGAGTTTGGCGAGTGGTCGGCGCTGTTCATGGGTGCGTGCTGCGACGCCGAGTGAGGCGTAGAGAACACCAACGGCAAGCGACAGTCCGTGCTGAACAGCGAGTGGGCGACCGCGGCGCAGGTGATCACGCTGCCGTTCTATGCGATGAACAAGTGGACGCTGTCGAGCCCGGTGATGGACCAGCTGGTTGGCGAGCTGGAGGAGAGCTGCAAGGACATCCACGTTCAGATGAGCGTGGAGTTTGTTCGCGACGCTCCCACAGTGAGGGCGAGGCGATGTGTTGATGGGTAGGACGCGACGACAGCCAAAGCCGTCTTCAACGAGATCGTGACGGAACAGCAGTGCAAATATCCTGCCGATTTTTGGAGTGGTTGTGTCCTTTATGGGTACGAAGCTGGCTGACGTGCTGAGGAGTCGTGCGACCTCTGTGGAGTTCCCGCGGTTGTAGGGGTGTGCGATCGCGTGTTGATGTAGCTTCCCGCGGCTATTCTACCTGTCTTCGTCCTCGCAGGCTCACTTCGTGGATATGGCGAAGGAGGAGTACAACGAGCTGAGCGTAGCATCGGGATGGTGGAGTCAAGAATAGTTCGGAATGAAGGATTACGATGAGGAGCGCGTGCGCGTCCTGCGGTCCAGCAACGGCTACAACACGACGGAGATTCTGCCGAACATGGAGCTGTGGGTGGTGAACGACGCTGTGCTGAACTGTGAGCGTGCGGGGGGTGACTGAGGGATAGCCTTCGTCGTCGAGGAGATGGGATTCTGGGGGATTGTGGGGAACGTGGGAATCATCGGACTGTACATCACGATCCTGCTGACGGTGGGTGGAATCATCCGCAACTTCTTGCTGCCCCAGGTGAACACGATCATGTTAGCGAGTAAGAGAAGCGTAACGCGTAGATACACGTCCATTCCCGATGCGGACTTGTTGCTCGATTTGATCCACAGTCTCTATATCTGCCGCTTCAGCAACTATTCGTTCGGGTTGGGCACGAGAATGACGATTAGGGGTCACTACAAGGACGAAAAGCGCATCTTTGAGTTGCTGATTCGTATCTTTAGATCTCCCGAGCTGCTAGTGAAGCTGACAGAGAGTCCTGCGAGCTATCACTGCGTGAAACGAGTGTTGCTGGAGGAGTGATAATGAGTGTGAATCCAGTGTTTGTTTATCCGTCAAAGATCGATTGCATAGTTGAGTTTGGATTTGCACATGTAGGCGGTGAGAGAGATGAAATGAGGAAAAGGGAGAGTATTGACCCGTACGAGATTTACGCTGTTTGCAAGGCATGCGGAGAGGTGATCAAGGAGAGCAGCACCAAGACGCACGAAGTCACATGCAAGGCAAGTAAAGAAGTCAAGGATCACGTTTGTCCGTTGTTTTGAAGGATTATGTGCATAGCTTATTGGAATCAAGTTTGAAATATACTCGGGAGCGGAGCTGATGGAGAATCCTGGACTGTTTTCCCTTCTTCCCGTCATGGGTTATGTCTAGAGCTCCATCGTTGACGCGCAACACTGCAAGAAGTGCGCCAAGCAAAAGAATAGTGCTGTTGGTAGTAGAGGGTGATGTGTAGGTTTCACCTCCTCCTCGCAAGAGCAGCACGTCTTCGGTTGGGAGAGCAAATGATTCTGTGAAGGAAGAGATGGAGAGGAAGAGAAGGGAAGAGGAGATGGAGAGGAAGAGAAGAGAGGAGGAAATGGAGAGGAAGAAAATGGAGGAAGAGATGGAACAAAGGAAAAGAGAAGAAGAAAGACGAGAGATGCGCCGACGAGAGCGAGAGAGACGGAGACGGGAAGAAAGAGAAAGAGAATTGCAGCAAGAAGCGGCGCGAGAACAGGCTCGGAAGGAGGAGGAGAAGCGTTTGGAAGAGGAAAAGAAGAAGAATAAGGAAAGAGAAGAATTACTGCTTCAAGAAGAGTTGCGCAGAATCCGCATGAAAGCGGAACAGAGAAACCGAGAAGAAGAGGAGAAGAAGCAGAGATGGCAAGATGAGGAGAAGAGGATTCGCCAGACTGTGGAAGAACAACGGCATATGGATGCCCAGAAGAGATTGGAGGAGGAGAAGGCGTTTCAAGAAACCAGTGATGATGATGGTAATGCTGCTGCTCTCGTGTGATTTGTAGTTATTGTGATTCCTCCACTCCAGACGTATGCCACACCTCAAAACGCGAAGAAGAGCCCAACGGTCATCAATGATGATGCACGTCGGAATCCCCGAAGTGGCGCTCAGACTCCTCGCTCCACTTCCTTCCAATCCCCGTCGCGCTCCATCCGATCCGCAGACACATCAAAGCCCACCCCCGTCGATCACTCGTTTACCGTGCCCTCTCTGCTCAGCCCGCCACAGCCGATGAAGAACCCGTTCGCGTCGTGCAGCGACGTGGGCAGGGAGATCGACCGGAACATCTCCGCGCAGATCCAGCCGCACACGGACACGGTGCTGGTGAATGTGTACGAAAAGCGACGCAGGGAGCGCGCAGCGAGTTCAAGTTCAAGTTCCAGTTCTGATTCCAGTTCGGGTTCCGATTCGGGTTCGGACGAGGAGCGGGGAAGGAATCCGTTCGATGAAACGCCTCACAGTTCGCACGATGAAACGCCTCGCAATCCGTTTGACGAGTCGCCTCTCAACCCGTTTGATGAAACGCCTCAGCCGAGCACCAATCCGTTTGATGAACCAGCACAATCCAGCATCAACCCCTTCGATGAAACTCCAATCAATCCTTTCGATGAAACGCCTCACAGTTCGCGCGATGAAACTCCTCGTAATCCTTTTGACGAAACTCCCACCAACCCCTTCGATGAAACACCCATCAACCCCTTCGACGCGTCCTCCGACTCCGACTCGCTCCACCTGGCGTCGCTCCAGAACCGCAAGGAACGAAAGCCACTCAACCCGTTCGCGACGGACGGCGAGGAGGCGTTTGAGCGTCTCGTGTCGGCGGCGGACCTGCAGCAGAAGCCTGTTGTGGCTGCCCCCATTCCGCAGGTGGAGGCGGAAGCGCGGGAAGAGGTGCCGGGACTGAGCACGCGGGAGCAGTCGGTGGCGGTAATGAACTCGTCCGCGCCCGCCGCGGTAACGCGTGATATGGAGTACCAGCAGGAGCAGTGCGCGCTGGAGCGAATGAGAGCGTTGTACGACTCCAGCAGAGATGGTGAGGAACGGGGAGGGGCGTGATGGGTAGAATACCTCCGATTTTTGGAGAGACTGCGTGGTGGAGTGAGTTGTGTGAAGTGGTGTTCCACGGGAAAGAAGCACAAGACGGTGCTGCGACTGGTGGAGATCGGAGACAGGAAATACGTCGTGTTTGGGGCGGGGGATGACGTGTAGTTGGAGTGGGAGAGGAAGCAGTCGATTGTGAAGAAGAAGCCGGGTCGCATCGACATCGCGACTGTGGAGGCGATCGAGAGCGTGTACGGCACGAACCGTTTTGACATCGACGCGGAGAAGTGGGTGTGTTGGGCGTGGATGATAAGTAGATACTTGGAGATTGAGTGTTTTAGCAATGCAGGCAAGACATCCCTTCTTCCGGGTTTGCAGAAGTTGTGCGAGGAGTACTGATGGCTGTTACTATATTGTACACTAGGCTGCGTGTTTGTTGCGCCAATGATTGCTAGCAAAGGAAGAGTCTTTTCCCAGTTCTCTCGTCGTTTCAATTATTCCTTTACCAGACAATTCGTGAATCCATTCAAAACCGTAACCCTCTTTCGTGTAGGGCATTTGAACGGTTTGTAAATCCTTGTAGAGCATGAGCAAACAACAAGAAGAGAATCCTAAGGGTCGTGTAGAAGCGGTGATATCATCCCTAGTACCCGAGAAGACAGAGGAGAAGGAGAATCCGGAAACCAGTAGTTCGGTTGCAATACTCTATTCATTGTGTAGAGAAAGAAGATACTGCCGACAAGCTGCCGTACTACATCGGAGCTCACGTCAGTTCGGCTGGCGGACTGTGGAACGCTCCGGAAAACGCGTCGTTGTTGGGAGCCAACGCCTTTGCGCTCTTCTTGAAGTGGGATCATCAGGGAGTGCTCATTCGGTAGATCCCAACGCCAGTGGGCCATGAAGGAGATAAGTGCGAATGATGTCGCCAAGTTCAAAGAGTCTATGGAGAAGCACGGCTTCAAGCCCAACCAGGTGCTTCCTCACGGCAGCTATCTATGCAACATTGGCAGCGTTGACGAGGAGTTGTACGAGAAGGCGAAGAACGCAATGCTGGGTGAATGCCGTCGTGTGGAGGAACTGGGTCTCCAGTACCTCAATATCCATCCGGGCTCAACGGCGAAGAAGTGCACGAAGGAAGAGTCCATCGAGCAGATCGTGAAGGCGCTGAATTACATCCACCAGAACACCAAGTACATGACAATCGTGCTGGAAAACACGGCTGGCGGAGGCGGCACTGTTGGCGTTTCGTTTGAAGAGTTGAAGTCGATCATTGACAAGGTGGAGAACAAGGAGCGAATCGGCGTGTGTATCGACACCTGTCACGCGTTTGCCAGCGGAATGAGCATCGCCGTGCCTGATGGCGTGGAGAAGATGGTTGCGAAGTTCGATTCGGTGATTGGCTTGAAGTACCTGAAGGCGATGCACCTGAACGACTCGAAAGGAGACCTAGCATCCAACCGCGATGTGCACCAGCCGATTGGCGAGGGCGCAATCGGTCTGGACTGTTTCCGTCAGATCATGAATTGCGACGCGCTGCGAGGCATTCCGCTGATTCTGGAAACACCGCATCGGAACGACGAGGAGTACGGACCCGAGCATGGCTGGGCGAAGGAGATTGCGACGTTGAGAGGATTGATTGTGGGGAAGGAGGAGTCGTGTGACGCGTAGGGCGTGGAGTCGGTACCGCAGAAGAAGAAGAAGATCGACATGATGTTCAAGGCGAAGCCCAAAGAGGAGAAGCCCAAGAAAGAGGAGAAGGAGAAGGAGAAGACGAAGCCCAAGAAGGAGGAGAAAGAGAAGGAAAACAACAAGACGAAGACAGCAAAGAAGACAACTCGAAAGACGAAGTGACTCTCTTTGTTCCAACAAACACACATACTTCTTCTTCTTCGTATCCTTCTTCGCAGGAGCACTTGATCGCTTCACGGAGGAGCTCGAACTCTTCACGGTGAAGAAGGAGTCCATCCGCTTCTGCTTGCACTTCTCCTTCGCCTTCTCCAGCTTCTCGATGTACCCGTCGACGCGCTCCGGGTTGAATCCCTTGTCGTTCACCAAGAACTCCTTCAGTCCCGTGCGATCGATATCGCTGAACGTTATCTTGATGTCCTCGCCCTTGACCACCTCGGGATTCTTGAACAGCTCGCGCGCGCGCTGATACGGCCAGTTGTCGGGGACGTTGTATTTGTCGGGAAGGTTCTTCAGCACCTCTTCGATCGTGCGGTACTTCTGAATGAACTGATAGGCCTTCACCTGCCCGATGCCGCGGATTGTATCACAGTAGTCGCAGCCACACAGAATGCACATATCGATAAACTAGACATGAGTGGATTTACACAGGACAACTTCATCTTGTGTCAACTTCATATCTTCGAGCAGTATCTTCAGGTCCACTTCCAAAACGCCGCTCTGGTCCTTCTTCGAGCTGTTCTGACTCTTCGTGAGGTGACGGAGAAGGAAGGGGGTTCCGAACGTGAGACTGTCCATATCTTCGCTCGCCATTCCCCAAACCACCTTTTTCTTCACCAGCTCCGCACACTGCGATTCGGCTTCGCTTGCCGCGTCGATGACCGGAACGCCCATCAACTGCAGGAGCTTCTTGCAGTCATCCTATGCGTGAAAGGAAGCGGCGAAACGCACAATGTGGGAGGAATTCATGTGTACCGTTCGCTTACTCAGCTTTTCGATTTCTTCTTCATTTCCCGCCTCTTGCGCTTGCTTCAGCTCCTCCTCGGCCTTCTCTCGGTTCGCTTTTCGTCGCTCCAGCTAGACGTCATCCACACTAGCCATTTCAAACCTCGCTCTGCTTCATCTCTGGCGGCTTTCCCTCAAACACGAAGACGGGCTTCAAACCGTCTTCCATCATCTTGATCGTCTTTGTCAGCACGCCCTGAATATGACTATGATCACAGCCAGAAAGAAAGAGAGCACCTCGTCACCTCGCCATCTTGGTTCGTTAGCATTAACGACGCGAAGCTCGAATTGGTGCGAATTGCAACCTAGTCGTCATACCGACACTACGACGAATACAAGATACTGGTAAATCATCACGCTGGCGTCGATGGCGACCATTCTGCCCATGTACTTCTTGACATCCACCTCCTTCATGGCACGCGGCGCGTACGTGCTGATGAGCTTGGAAAGACCCTTAATTCCCATCCGAGTTCTGTTTTAGTTGAAGACGATTTGGTGGGCTTTTTGCCGCTATTCTCAACAAACACCGGAAAACGACGCTCAGCACAGAATAACCGTCGACCGCTCGTACTGAGTCAAAAAGATGTCCTTGAGACGCTGACACGTCTGCTCCGAGAAGGGATTGCCCACAAGACTGATTCTGCGCAGAGCAGGGAAGATGGTGGTGTCCTGGATGAACACTCGGAACGACTCCAGAAAATCGTCTCCGATCCGATTCTCATCCAGCGAAATCGACGCCAATCGCGGGTAATTCTTCAGGGCAATCAACAACCGGAAAACGCCCTGCGTCGAAATGCTGTTCCTCGCTAAATCGAGCGACCGCAAATAGTAATGGGGGTGCTCCTCGAACAGAGTCCCCAGCAATTCCGTCACGAACGAACACTCGTTCCACCGATCTTCCACGCACGTGTTCTGAAGCGTGACGCGACTGGCGAACAAAAAGGGAGAGTTCTGAAGCATCAGCTCGTACGTCTCGGGCAAAATCCGGCCTATTTCTGACATGACAGGAGGAGAGCAAACCATTGTAGACCACTGCGGAATGCGGCTTCTCGTTCATCAGCTGCGTGAAATACAGACCGTCTTCGGACTGGTGGTACTCTGATGATCACGATGATTCGCCACAACAACCGTTCCACAACACCAGCCCGTTCACGAGGATCCCACGATTCTGCAGTTGCGTGGAGAGACGGTACAGTTGCGGGGAATCCTCCTTCGTGGCGTAACTCCCCGAGAGATCGAGCACGCGAAGACTGGATAACCGCGGGGAATCGAGAATCGTCTGGAGAATGAAACGGATCGTCGCGGCGGGGAACCCCATGTCTACGCGGCATTTCCCTCCATCTTCGCCACCTCGCACCGCCAAGAACTCCAGCCGCTCGCACGTCGAAACCACGCTCAGCAGATCCTCCAGCGCCGTCTCGTTCAGCTGGCACAGACGAAGATCCTGCGCGATGGCGGTCTCGAAGTTGTCGAACTCAGCGGAGGGCACGGAGGAGAAGGGGCACTCGACGGAGGACAAGCCAGTGAGCCGGAGAGAGTGGAGGTTGCAGTGGGGAGTGAAGGTGTGCGAGGAAAGCACCACGGCGTCGTGTGGCGAGGCGATCGAGTGGAGGAGCGCGCCGAGCTCGTCGATGTGGAAGCCTAGTCGTGACCACCGAAAATGGGGGATACCCCAAATGCTGAGGTCGTCGTAGAGCAGAAGGCTCCAGGGCAGGTACCAGTTGTACTGTCGCTGCACGGTGAGCAGACTCACCTCGTCCACGATGGAGTCTACGCCTCAACGAGCACTCGAGCACGCACATGCCAGCGAGTGTGGGTGCGGGACCAGCGGCTCCACCTCCAGCCAGCGTGGTCGCGTCGCAGGCACAGGCCGCCTTGAGGCGGGAGGGGGTCTGGAAGCAGTCGTCGCAGAGCTGGTAATAGACGCGTTTGGAGAGGGGGTGATGCGCGGGGAGGTCGAGTCCGAGGAAGGAGTGATTCTCGTGCGCACCGAATGTGGTGATGATGCCGGTGACGTAGTAGTGCTGGTAGGTGCCGGTCATGTAGGTGAAATGGTCGCCGCTTTTGGAAACGTAGAATTGGAGGAGGTCGGGGTTGACTCCGATGGTGGCGAGAAGCGCGCTGTGAGCGAGGGAGTGAAGCAGTCCCGGGATGGTTGGGTACACACGATGGTAGGACTTCAGATAGTACTACGCTTCAGCGAGCGAGCGAATTAGGAACGCGATTGCAGTTGACTCGAGCGCACTTCTCTCTTGTGCCGACGTATGGGTTATAATCCTTCTCCAGACACAGACCCTTTTCGTAGACGTAGCGCAGAGCACTCTCCGTGGATGCGCCTTCACATGAATCTGGACTCGCTGCCCTCCTGTCGTTCACACAGTCGAGGAGTTGTTGAACTGAAAACGGCTCCTACAGGATCACACACTGTCCCATGCCGTACACTCCACAGTGGGTCCATTTCTTTGAATTTCATATACATGATGGTTGCTACGGCAACTGCCCAACTGCTGGCGCACTTTATCGAGGGGTCCACGTTCACGAAAGGAGGAAGGAACACGCTCCAGTCTTGCGGTGGGATCACCGAGTATATGTCCTCCTTGGGGGTGTCAAAGTGACGAATATCGACCTCCGGATAGCGATTGTTGGTCATAAGCGATTTGCGAAAGCGCACTTCTGAAAAATCGGAGTAGAATGAGTAGTACAGCGGGATGCCGGATAGCTTTTGCGCGCTGGCGAGTCGCAGGGAGTTGATGGCAAAGTTCTGTCTCCTGCTTCTACGCATCATCTTATCATCACACGGTGAACGCGTATTCGTCGTCCTTGTACTGCTTTCCATAGAATCGCACGAACTGGTCAAAGGACTGGATGTCCGACACGGACGCAGCGAGACATGCAACGGAGCAAAGAAAGAGGAGGAGGAGAAGCATGGTTTCTCCAAGGGGACGAAAAGAAAAATGCCTTAGCCGTGAATCGAACACGGGTTATCACGGCCACAACGTGATGTACTGACCAACTATACTACCAAGGCACTCACAACAGCCTCCTCCCTTGCGTATATAACAAACACGCCACAACGCCACATACGGGTTCTTGCTCATCTCATCGGCTAAAGTGGTAATGGGACCATGGCCGCACAGCACGGTCGTCGCGTAGGGGAGGGAGAACAGCTTCTTCTGAATGGAGTCAACAATAGCCTTGCTGCTATCCATCACACTCAATGCCATCTCCAACTCGCCTCCGTCCAAGTCCGTGCGACCAATTGAACCCTTGAACAACGTGTCTCCGGAGAAGAGGAAGGAGCCGAACTGGTAGCACACGCATCCGCGCGTGTGACCCGGCGTCGTAATCACGGTGCCCTACGCTCACAGACCCACTCCACGCCTACGAGACGCGATCCGCACGCCACCGTGTCCTTGTCCTTGACGTAGTTCACGGGGATCTACTTGTGAAGCTCTCCACACGGAACAACGTTGAGTCCGAGCGTCTTCGCCTCGTCCAACACGCCGCGGAAGAGAGGAGCGTCTTCTACGAGTGAAGGGAGGAGTACATATAGACCTTTACTCATGTACACGGGGATTTCGCCAATCTCGTTCTCCAGCTTGGCAATGCCGGAGCAGTGATCGTGATGGCCGTGGGTGAGAAGAATCTTGTCCACCTGAAGTGAAGGAACAGCATGAGGGAAGAGCAGTGGATATATCAACCTGGCACTTCAGCATGGCCTCGACAATCTTCTGGGGCTCCTCACCGGGATCGATGAGAACACCTGCAACATGATGACACAGCGAGAAAATCACCTTGACGAAGAATATCATCCCACATCAAGTAGGCGTTCTCGCGATAGGAACCGTTCGTGATCATCATGACTTTCAACAATGCGGGACGGTTCTCTCCGCATCCTCCGCAACCCCCACAGCCGCCGCCGCAACCGCCGCCGCATTCGCCACCACACTACAGTTTAGGGAGGAGAGCGGAAGAAAACCTCTAGGCATAAGCCACACAATCGGATGAAATGTACCATGATCGTCGTGACCGCAGCCACAGCCACAACCACCGCCGCAGCCATGATGGAAGCGCACACTCGCCGACTGAATTGCTGAACGGCCTGCCTTAAACGCACAGGGACGGAGAGCCCGAAGAGCAAACATGCGAAAGAAAGAGTGCGTCCGAAACACTGTTTTCATGCTGCATTCTATGGGCAGAGGGTGATGGAGGAAATGCCAAAGAGAGACGGTCCCATTGTTCTCTTGCTCGGGAGAGATGTTTGCAACGGAGAACTACGTGCAAGCGCGGAGAGGAGACAAGGGGAGCTCGCGGTTCATGTTTCTGCAGAAGCTGGTGACGGAGTATCAGGACACGCCGAAGCTCGGTTCTCCCTTGTGGTGAGCTTTCTCATGAGTAGAAGCGCGACGCCAGATCATTGCGAACCTTGCCAACTTCGCGTACGATCCCTACAACTATTCCATGATCCAGGAATTGAATATTGTTTGTATTCGTGTTGCGAAGTGAAAGAAAAGGTCGATCTCTTTCTGGATGGACTGGAGGAGGAAGACGAGCAGATGAAGGAATTTGCGATTGGCGGTATTTGTAACTGCATCTGCGGTACGCACAGAGTCGTAGCGTGATGCGTAGATCCTTCCATAGCGAATGGGATTCTTGGCGACAAGTCCCACGTGAAGCAGATCGTGAAGCAGCTCTCCTCGACGAACGAGAACGCAGTCATTTCTGCAATCACCACCCTGTACTATCTCCTGGACTACGAGAACGGAGTCCAGTGTTCGTTTCGTGGAATGGGAGTGACGGATAGTTGTAAAGAAGCCAAACGTCCTCAAGGCAATTCAAACCTATGCCGAGTGCGACAATAGGCGAATTAGTAATGTAGCTGCCTGTCTCCTAGCGAAGTGCGCTTGACCCTGTTTGATGAAACAAATAACCCCACGAGATCTCCTCGATTCTGTGTTCTCTGTGCATGGAGGGCGACGCGTCCTGTTTCCTCTTCACTTCGATCGCCGCTTCCATCTCCTTGTGCAACAGCCAGTACTGCTCCGCTTCCATTTTCCTGAAGTACGTCGCGAAGAAGGCGCACTTGCGCTCACTGCGGAACAGCTCCGCTCTCTTCGATTTCCGCTCAGCAGCGTGCTCGTGGAAGAGAACCACGAGGTGCGCCAGCGCGTCGATCAGGTAGTGTGGAGTGTCCAGCAGCAGCAACACGTCCGTCAGCGTGTTCTCCACAACACTGCTCTCCTTCTTGTGGATCTCCAGCGACTGCACGGGCTGCGGAAGCGTCATGTTCTCCGTGTAACGGTACACCGCCTCGTTGCTCCTCAGCGCCGCGATGCACTATCACTCAACACACCACCTCACCACCACCTCAGCCATCGACTCGTAGCACGCGGCATGCGACAGCACGCTGCTGAGCTGAAGCACGCCCTCCACGATCTCGCCGCGACAGTCCGCGTACTCGCCGTTATACACGCGCGACAGCAGGCAGTAGAAGAACGCCACCTCCACCGCGTTGTACGGAACGGTGGGAGAGACCACGGCTGGAAGCGTCACGTTGCTGTACGTCTTCTCGGCGAGGAAGCGACGGATGCAGGGAAAGCACGCGGACTCGGTTTCGTATTCGGGAGACTCGCTGTCCATCTCCACGACCATCGGTTTCAACTCCTTGTCCATCATGTCGTTGTGAACGCTTTCAGGCATAAACCACCACGGAGTCCATACCGGCACCATGCTCTTCATTTCACCATTGGCTACGTCGCGCAGAAAGGCGTCTCTCAACGACTTGGGAATGGAGTCAAGCGACACTTCCTCTCCCTGTTCAAGACGCTCAGCTACCTCCTCCAAGCCTTCCATGTCCTCGCTAGCCAAATTCAGGGGTTCGACGATATCCTCATTCGCCCTCTTCAGCATTTCCGCGATTTTTGCTCGATTCACTTCCTTGTCTTCCTGTTGCCGCAAGGAGATTTCGTCGAAAACGAGTCGTGAGTAAAACTGCTCTGTGCACTTCGGATTGTGGTTCTATTCGTCACCACCTCATTCTCTCCGTACATTGTAACACTCCTTCGAGCAATAGGCGACTTTGCATGAAGGACACACGTACTTGGCAGCGGCCTTATGGCATCTACGATGTGAAGAGAGATGTGTTTACTACACTGCACAAACGCGATTCGGTTCCTGCATGGCTCAGAAAGTGCAGATTCTTCTTCTCGTTCCATCGTACTGCATTTTTCCTCTCTGAATGCTTTCCCTGTGGAACCTAATCAAAGCGGTGCTTCTCTTTATCAACGCCTTGGCGATTCTCCATGAGAAGCGTTTTCTGAAGAAATGTTCTTCGTGTGAATACAACATAATGCGTAGATGGCTGGGACACCGTGAACGCGTCCTACGGATCCAATCCTATCAAAAACCAGTGCATAAGCTTGCTTCAGGCCGTAAGGTGGCTTAGAGGTATGCGGAGTTGAGTGTGATTCGATTACGCCTAGTGCCGCTCATTTTCGTGAACTTCGTTTTCATTGTGATAGATGCAATTACAGGGTGATATAGCGTGTTTCTTTTATACAACAAACACGATTCCTTATTTCTTACATGATAACACGTCGCGAATGCACGCCTCTTTCGTTCCATGGGGGTGGAGAATCATCCAGTCGCGAATAGCGTCCATCACTTCCTTCATCCCGGGCCCCTTCTTCACGCCGTACGCCACCAGCTCGTTTCCGTTCACAATGGAGGGAATCTCCCACAGTCGCATCATCTCCTTCTCCTTCACAAACCGCATGAGCTTCGTCACGGCCTGCAGCAGCACTTCGCGATTCTCGCCCTCGTGCAGCTCATTCACGGCGGCCTGCAGCACCATCACGGGCCACAGGTTCTTGCTCGAAAAGAGAAGGTTCCCGAGCGTCAGCAACTCCTCCTCGCTCAGCACAACCGCGCCCTCTCTCTTCATGAGGTCCAGGAACGGTCTGACTTCGTGCTGGCGGTGCACGATCCAGCACACGTCGTCGATCATCGTGTTCTTCAGCTTCAGACTCTCGCGCACGAAGTGCTTGATCAGCGGCGACAGCACCAGGTTCTGGTGGATCGTCTGTTTCTTCACCGTCGCGATCATGTCGCCACACAGGAACGCGTAGCTGAAGAAGTTCAGCAGACAGGACAGGCGCTGCACCGCCTTCCAGCCCTAGTCTTCAGCGGGGACACACGGGCGTACATCTTCGATGGGCTGAACGATCGCCTCGATCGCCTCCTCCGACCACACGCGCTGGATCGCCGGCTCCTTCATCAGACTACACGTCATCCCCTCGCTCCCGCGCCCACGCCTCGCCCTCGTGCACCAGCTTCACGCCCTGCAGCACGCGCTCGCGGATGAAGGAGAAGTACCGGTGCGAACCGTTCATCAGCACGCGGTCCTCCTCGCTCTCCGCCACGCGGTACTCCGCGCAGTCGCACTCCATCGTGGCGAAGTAGCTGTTCATGTACTTCGCGTCCAGCGTGGTGATGCTGTTCACCGAGCTCTTCGGATCACACATAGTGGCATGACTTACCGTGGGGACGCTGATCAGGAAGAGCGTGTTGTTGAACTCCTCCATCGAGCGGTTCTTCTGCGTGCGGAGGTAGTTCGAGTTGTCGCCCTCGATGTTGAACACGCTGTTCAGGATGTTCATTTCCTCCAGCAACTCCACCGCGCGACCGAAATCGTGTGATTGCGCCATCTTCAAGAACTCGACTCCGATGCGCTCGCGACTCACCTTGCGGGACAGGAACAACTCGATGCCGGGATCATTCGCCGCCACCATGATGTCCGGCTCAATTCGACAATCGTACCGAGTGGCGAAGCGAACGGTTCGGAGCAGGCGGAGAGGGTCCTCGCGGAAGGTTTCGAGCGGCGCGAGCGGCGTGCGCGCAACGCGGTCGCGAAGATCGTCCACGCCGCGCATCGTGTAGTCCTCGATCGTGCTTGTGTTGATGTTGTAAAACAGACTGTTGATCGTCAGGTCACGACGATACGCGTCTTCCAGCGGCGTTCCGATGGAGATGGAGGGAATGCGACTGTCGTCAGTGTACTCCTCCTTGCGGAGATTGACAAAGTCGATGTTGCTGTCGTTGATCCGAATCGTCGCGGTCTCGAGATGCTTGGACTAGCCGTGACACGGAATGCCAAACCCCACCTTGTCTGGATTCGCACGGATCTTCCCCACGTTTGACGTGCTGTAGCCCTACCCGTCAACGCGCACAACAAATCGGACTCGGGCGGCAAGCCACGAAGGAAGGTGCTCAACGAACTCGTAGCCGGTCATATTGTCAATGGCAATATCGATGTCGTGACTGTGCATTCCCAATATCTGCAGATAACTCCCCCTTGTCAAAAACGACCTTGTCGCGCACCCATCCTCCCGCGACACGCAGCGTCGAGTTCAGCTGCAATTCCGAATTGGCCTGAAGAAGGATGGAGAACAACTCCCTCTCCTCTGGCGAAAGCGATATGGATATGTCCTTTCTGCATACGCGATTCATATCAAGACTGTTCATGATGGACAAAGGCACTGAAAAGCTTCGTAGAACTTGAGTTGTAGTTGGACAGAACAAAGCAATTCCCCTTCTTGCTGGGAGTAGCAACTAGGCGTTACGCCGCGCATCAGCATCCACATTCCTAAAAATAGTAATGGAGAATGGCAAAGAATGACTGAACAAACACCACTCGCTAAAGATACCCCTAAATACTATGAACTAGCTCCTTGAACGAGACAACCGTGCAGATCACCATCAGCACGGACGTCAGGACAATAATCACCCAGTCAAGCACCTTCCACCACGTACTCAGCGATTTCTGAAGTAGGTAGTAGTGAATCAGAGCGGGAAGAATACAATTCACCAGCACTGCAGTCGAACTACCAAGTGCCGATTAAGGTCCCACGGAGCGCAACAAAAGGATATTGAAATTCAGCACAGCCTTGAAGTCGTTGAACACGAAGGCGAGAACGGACAACCCAACGACCTCCACCACGCGGTAGCCGATGTACTGTGGATTCGTGATGAAGTACTTGTTCGTCTTCACCTTTCCGCACTTTCCGTCGAACAGCTCGTTCACGGGACCCAGGTAGAGCGGGAACGAACCGATGCACGTGACCACCATGAGAACGCTAATGATCATGTTCCAGATCGAAGAGGAGGGAATCGCGCCCAGGATGTTGCCGGGCACACCGTTGTCGGTCTTGTAGAGAGAAAGGAAGACAATTCCAATGGCGATGTAGATAAGGCCCATCACCATCACGGACACGGAGATGGTGCTAGTGATGCGCTTGTGGTACGCCTTCTTCACGTGCTTCTGCGAATCACTTCCGTCCCGATGATCCCTACCACTTGCGACAAGCACATCAGCGAGAACGCCAGCGCATTCAGGAACACGCCCAGGTTGTTCAGAATGCTGTTCGGACGAGGGAGCCAGAAACTGGCGTCGAACTTGAATCCGAAGTTGAACACGCCGTAAAAGAACAAAATCGTGAGACTGATGATCAGCGCGATCAATCCGAACGAGGAAATGGACACCAGAAGACTAGGCGTGAATGGGAGGGAGAACGCTCACGAGGGATCCTTCAGGAGACAGAAGATCAAACCAATCACTGTCAGCAAGGACTGGAGCAGCGCTCTCTTCAGCGTGGGCGAATTCGTGGGAATGGGCAAGCTGTCCAGAAAATCGGTCATGACGATCTAGTTCTTATCCAGGATTATATAGGCATACCATCGTGCCCATAGCCATTCCAATCAACGTGATCACCGTAGCTATGTTGAAAATGACATATCCAGGCTTCTTCAGCGTCTACGGGAAAGGAAAAGGCAGAACGAATACGATGTAGCAGAGACGAGCATAGTCGTTGTTCGTGGAAATGTCCTAGCCATTATAGCCACCTAACTGTCATACCGTCTTATAGGTCTTTGTCCGGAAATAGCACGTAATCAACTGGTAGGCAGAGATAGTGTACAAAATGGCAACAACAATGAAGGAAAACACTCCGAGAAGGATGCCCACCTAATCATCACACAGAACAACGCGTACGCACACTCCACACACCGTAGGGCACAGCGAGGGAGCCCGTTCCCGCAATGCACTTCATCAGATTAATCGCCAGCTACACATTACGGTTTGGAATGCAGTCACGCACTTCATTCGCGGTAAGGGTTCCGTCCTGAACCACCTCCTCGACGGGCGACGTTGCCTTGTTCTCGTCGCTGGATATTTTGGCATCAACTGTCACATCCACGGGAGTGGTCGGCGTGCTCACATTCTCCTTGTCTGTAGCGCTGTTGATGGTATTCAGTTCAATTTCGTTATTCGTCATGATGCTTCGACAGCTCTGCTCGCGTAACCCTCCTTTCTGGAAATCCTGTCCTTCCAAACCGTGGAAAACGGGGGTCCGCCGACCAATCGAATGACGCCAGTTCCACCACTTCACGGCGCGGCTAGATCAATTCATTCCGTGTGAGTGCCATGGAGAGGAGAGCCCGTGAAGTGTGGAGACAACTCCTCGATTTCGGGGAAACGAATCGGCTTCAACGGAGGGATGCGAAACAAACACGACAGTTCTTAAAGGAATTAAGTAACGTCTTAAAGGATACAACAGTGCACACGACCATAATGACAGAGGCAACGCAAGCAATCACAACGTTCACCCCTCTTTCCGTTTTGGAGATACGCTTTCCCATAATCTTAATGTACAGAACAGAGGGCAGAACCGACGCAACGAGCACAGAGGAAAAGTTGCCGAGTGACCGTTAAGAACCCGCAGCAAAGCAGCAAAGGATATTGAAACTCAAAACATCGCTGAAGAACGGAAGCAGGGCGGAGATCACGGAGATCACCAAAATCTCCACCACTCTAAAAACAACGAAGTTCCTGCTGGTGATGAAGTACTTGTTCGTCGTGGGAACACCCAGATTCGTCTCCACGACCTCGTGAATAGGGCCCATATACAAGGGATAGCCCCCGATGCACGTGATCACCATCAGAAGACTGATCACGATGCTGACCCAATTGCCGTCCGGGACCGACGCGAGGACATTACCCGTGACGCCCTCTACAGATAAGACGACAGACCGCAGACGGACTCGGACTGGTGTTCAGCAGCGAGAAAAACAGAATCCCGATGAAGCAGTAGATGATCGCGACCACCGACACCGACACCGAAATGGTCTTCACGATGCGGCTGCGGCACGACTTCTTCACGTGCTTCTACGCGTGACAGCCTCCACACATCGCGCACCACTTGCGACAGCAGGAACAGCGTGAAGCCCAGCGAGTACACGAACACGCCGAACTTGTTCAGGAAGTCCACTGTCGACGTGGGCCACAGGTACGACGTGTCGAACGAGAACTGGTAGTTCTTTATGCCGTAGAAGAAGAGGAGCAGGAAGCTCACGCCCAGCGCCACGAGACCGAACGAGGAGACCTTCACCAGGAGCGACGGGTCCTTCAGCATGCACAGCACGATCGCGACCACCGTGAGGATGGCCTGCATGACGTACCGCTTCGCCTGGGGGTTGTCCGTCATCACGGGGAGCGCGGAGAGGAAGTCCGTCATCACGATCATCGTGCCGATGCAGGCTCCGTACAGCGTCATCAGCAGCGCGAAATTGAACAGATAGAAGCCCGGCTTGCCGAGCGCCTACGCTTGACGGAGAGCAGAGGGGACAACGATGTAGCACAGGCGAGCGTAGTCGTTATTCGTCTTGATGATCTTGTTACCCATCTATGCGTAAATAGGAGTGGATGAAGGCACCTTAATTCTGGGACCCAGACTGTTGTTCATCGTGATCAGCTGATGCGAGGAGTAGATGTACGCGCAAGTGACGACAATGAACAGCACGATGGCCGGCACAATGCCCACCTACGCGTGAAGAAATCTGGGAGAGACTACGCTCTTCACGGCAATCGGGATCGCCAAACTACCTGTGCCGGCAATTCCCTTCATCAGGTTGATGGCAAACTAGAATGAAGCAAAAGCGGTTCAGTTACGGCAATGTCAGTCATTGTGCCGTCGGGTTCGCTCTCCACAACAACCTCAGGGATGGGAGACGGCTTCTCAGACCCCTTCTCATCCTCCGTATGCGATTGCACGTCGTTTAGCTGCACACTCTCGTTGCTCAAAACGTCATTGCCCTTGGTAGAAGGCAAGGATTTCATTTCCACCTCATCAGTAACGGCCGCCATAATCTTTGTCTGGTGCCCGTAAACAGGGAAACGTCGAAGCCGGTAACTCCGTTTCTTCGTTTGGAGAGGAACAACGGATTTGCTGTCAATTTGGGTTTGATGGGTGGATTTCGGGTTTATGCGCCGGAGTGATGTCAGTGCAGGGAGGACAGAGAATGACTATTCGCTATTGTGTTCTGCTCCTGTTTGTCGTCGCAGCTGCAGCCGCTGCCGGAAAGAAGCAGAAATGGACGGAAGAGAGCGTTTTGGCTGAGACGCGGTTGTCACGAATAGGTTGACAAGTACTACGAAGATCTTCAGGAGAACTGTCTGTCAGTGAACTGCAAGGATTTGGGGCGGTACGAGAACATGAATTGTGTTCACGAGTGTTCGTTCCGTATTTGCAGTGCTCACCAATAGGCATATCCAAGCAATGCTACGCCTTCATCTACAAGGAAGAACCCGTAGTTTTCGCGATTCTTGATGAGTGTGTAGTTGGAGCCGGGCGAAATCGATAATGTGAGGGAAGACAAGTTCATCACTTGCGCGAAGAACGAAATTACGAAGGGATTCATTTAGGAGGTGTTTGTTCGCGCACTCAAAGGGAAAGAGATGTGCTGTTTGTGCCTTCAGAGAGGGGGAGGATTCGCTCATTCGAAAGAGGATTCAATCGTTTACACTCAAAGCAGGATTCAACTCTTCACGCACTCAAATAAGAAACAACTCTTCACACAAAGGAAAGTCACCAAACAAACACACCTCTACAACATCTGTGACTTCATCTCCAGATACGAGGCTTGTGTCTGGTACTCCAGCTCCGACAGAATCTCCACGTTCTGCTTGATCGTCTCCGCGTTCTTCGCGGCAAGCTCGATCAGCTTGGCATTCTTCCCCTTCTTCACGCTACACCTCACTCCCTCACCCTTCCTCTACCCGTCCAGGTTGATCTCCATCGGCAGCCCCAGGTTCGGAGTCAGCGTGGGAATCTGCATCTCCACTCTCTTCTCGATCTCCCTCATCAGCTCCATCTCGTTGTACCAAATGCAGCAGCCGCCCTCCGTCGTCAACTTGGTGTTGTGGCACGTGTTCGTCTTCCCCCGCACCCGCTTGCACGTGTGGTACCACACCTTCTCCTCGTTGCGGCTCACCACGCTGATCGCCAGACCCATGCAGTCCGACCGTCCCACGCGCCCGATGCGGTGCATGTACTGCTCCGCGCTGTCCGGCAGCGTCAGGTTGATCACGAAGGGCAGTCCGGCGATGTCGATGCCTCGCGCAGCCACGTCCGTGCAAATCAGGATGCGCACCGAGCCGTCACGGAATGACTACGTCAGAGAACAGGCACACACGTACGTTCAGCGCGAACTGTCTGGAGGCGGTGTCGCGCATGCCAGCGAGCACGACGCAACTGTACACGCCGCCCGTGCCGACGGGGTGGTGAGCGCTACACTGAACCTCGCCCAGCACGCCTACTCCAGCTTGGTGCCGTGACCCTCCTTCACGAAGTACGACTCCAGGTGGTCGCAGTCGAGGTTGGTGCGACAGAAGACCTGATTGTCACCCCTCGCCAACACGCCCACGATCACGCGGTCCATCTTGAACGTGTCGATCAGCTTCTTCACCAGCTGCAGCTTCGCGCGCTTCGTCGCCTCCGAGATCTCCTCACGCGTCTTCACGCGCGGACCCACCGTCAGGTTCGCGTGCACCGTGTCCGTGAACTCGCCACACGCGCGGATGTCGTAGTGGTTGTACTGTGACGTGTCCGTCACGTCCACGTAGTACACGCACTGCTGCACCTACGCCTCAAAACCCGATCACTCCGCCACCTGGTCCGGCACGTAGTCCTTGCCCTTCAGGTCCACCCACAGCGGGTTCCGACAGATCTCCTCCGACAACTCCTTGATCGCGCGGCTGTGCAGCGTCGCGGAGAACAGGCACGTCTGCCCCTCAAACCCCGATCACTCCCCCACCTGCAGACGGAACTCGTTATTCCCGCGGTTCCGCGCCGGAATGCGGTTGTAGATCTTCATGATCTCGTTGTTCGCGTCGTCCTCCACCAACCTGCCCCTCAAACCCCGATCACGCCCTCACTTGTCCGCCTCGTCGAGAATCAGGAACAGCAGGTTGTCCAGCGACAGTCGATGGCGTGTCATCGCGTCGAAAAAACGGCCTATTTGTGGAATGCACGGCAGAACCCTACTCGTGGTGGCGACGACGATGTGTGCGCGCTGCAGCTCCAACGCCTGCTTTCGGTAGTCCACTCTCTCGCCTCCGACGACGAGCGCGATTCGGAGCTCGGGCTTCGTCATGTACGTCTTGAAGCGCGTCAGGCAGTCGTAGCTATGGATCAAAAACGGGGGATTGCCCCACGTCTGGGTAGCGAGCTCGCGTGTGGGTTCCAGAATCAGCGCCAACAGACTGCGCGGGGCGTTGGGACGCGGAGAGGGAGTTTCGTCGGGGATGGAAGTGTAACCAGATGGCGGGAACTGGAACGGCTCCTTCAGCGAAACGGTCACCTTGCAGTTCTTCAGCAAGAGAGCGGGGAAGTAGACGTCGTCCTTCTTGATGCCGCTGTACGCAACTCCCAGGTCGCGACCGTTCTTTGTGTACGAAATGGTGCCGGCAGCGAGATCAAGGCAACAGCCAATCACGTCTCCTTTGCCGAAGATCTCACCGTAGTCTTCAAATTTGTTCTTGTTCGCCTTCTTTCCCGTGCCTCCAAAACCGTAGCCTACTCCATAACCTCCTCAGTTTACACATACTCGTGGCAGAGGACCCGAGGTTGAGCGAGTCACTTAACGTGCTCCACCCAACACGGCAGATGCCGTTGCGCGCATCAATGATACGGGATTCGAAGTAATACTTGCCCGAGGCACTAGCACCCTTTGTCGCACGGCATCCGGCCCATTCCGCACTGTTGTTTGTCGCCGTCATTCCATCTTCTCTAAAGGAGAGATCACTTCGTTTGGCAATTACGAGATCTGCAGACTACGATCGCTATCCGCATAGTTGAGACACAGTTCCGAATCGTCCACATCTGCATCGTTAACGATCCCCTCCCTGTCATACTCGTCGGCACTTCGCGCTGGAGCATTTCCCACACGATCTGCAGTACGGGCAGTCCAAATGCCTGCGAATCAACAGAAAGAAATCGTTGCTACCGCCGTCTTTCCCGAACCCGTCGGCGCCGCCTATATCTCACAAACAAACATCCGGAACTACCAGTAGAACGTCGCCTCCGCCCAGAATGAGGGGGATTGCCTCTTCCTGGCAATCAGTCGGACGTCTAAAGAATGACGCCAGAATCGCAAGCAGACTCCCAGTACTCGTCGGAAATCTCTCGAATCAGTTCATCACACACTCCTAAGCGTTCAAAATCCATTTCTTTGATTCTTCAACAAACACGCCCATCCTTATTGCACCATGCAGCTGCCAGGGCCCACAGGGTTGCTTCTTCCCTTTCCGAACGCGGGAGAAGCGGCAATACCGCGTCGGTTGAACTCGCAGCGGATGTACGGGAAGCGCTCCGCCGCCTTCTCCTTGTCCAGCAGCTCCGGCTGCGTCCACATTCTCTCCGCCGCCGCGATCGTTCTGGGCATGATCGTCATCTCGAAGTCCGAAATGTCCACTATTCCTCACATATGTCCCCTATCCCCACCCGTCTCTCCCCACATGCACACCTCACCGCCGTGGATCAAGTGCCACTGCTCCTTGGGAATGTCCTTCAGGCTACTCGTCACGCCTCACCCCCTCTGCTACAAGTCGTTGCCGTAGTAGTACTCCCACGTCTCCCACAGCTGCGGCAGGTACCAGTGCTTGTAGTTGCTCACGATCGCGCGGAAGCCGTCGCCCACGATGTTCTTCAGGTTCTCGCCGTCGCCCAGCCACATGTGGATGATCGTGTCCTTCGGGATCGTGCTCTTGTGGTTGTTATACACCTCCTCCCACGCGATCGCCTCGCGACCTCGCTGGTGCGCCATCTCGATCACGCGGTTCACGAAGTACCCGTACGCGTCGTTCGCCGTCATGTTCTTGCTCTTCAGCCACTCGCGCACGTGCTCCACCTCCGTCCAGCACTTCGTGTCCACCTCGTCGCCGCCCAGGTGGTAGTACTCGCCAGGGAACATACCCTGCGTCGCGCTCTCGCCCACCATGTCCTTCATCAGGCTCGAAATCGTCTCGAAGGTCACTTCCGTCGAGGGGTCCAGCGGCGTGGGGCACTCCGCGGACGGGCAGATTTCGGGCTCTATTCGTCAATTCCAGAAAAAGGCACGACTTCCGACGCACCACGAGCGACCGTGTCCCGGAATGTCGAACTCGGGCACCACGAGAATACCACGCTCCTTCGCGTACGCCACGACCTCCTCGATGTCCCAGTGGGAGTAGCGCTCCTCCACGGTGAAGGAACCCTTCCACAGCTCGGGCACGGAGGGCACTTGGATGGGGAAGGACTCGTCGTCGACGAGGTGCCAGTGGAGGACGTTCAGCTTGATCCACGCCATGGAGTCGATGATGCGCTTGATGGCGCGGACGGGGAGGTAGTGGCGAGCGGAATCGATCATCAGCGCGCGGTACTAGAGATGATGATGCGATGATGCCACGACGTGAAGGAAGGGCTCATCCGCGATTTTGATGGGCGCGTGCTTGACGATGTAGGAGGACGACTCGTGGTTGAACTGGATGAGGAACATGAGCGAATTCAACGCGTGGTACGCGCCGTAGATGTTCTTCGCAGTGATCTCGATCGCGGAGCCGTCGGAGGGGATGGCGAGCGTGTAGCTCTCGTCCTTGGAGGTCTGATCGTGAGGGGAATGCGGAACGCGTACGACAAACTCCACTTCCTTGTTTTCAATCTCGATGTAGATGTGGCGGATGGCAACTTCGGGGGCTTCCGCAAAGCGACGCGTGAAGATCGTCTGCTTGAAGCTACGGTGAACAGAATCCACATGGCGACTACCGGTTGATCGCCTTCGTCATTTCAGGACTCTCGAAGTTCACGTGGAAGTGAAGATCTCTGGTATCCAGCGCCACCACCTCGTCTCCACCCTTGTACTCCACGGGCATGGGCCAAATGAGCGTGTCGGGCTCTTCTCCAGTGGGAACGATGACTAGGGGTGAAAGCAACCAAAGGTAGCCAAACTGGAAGATATCAGGTACAGGGTCAGGTCGCGCTGGACCTGGGCATTGGGACACGCCTTCTTCAGCCAGCCGTTTGAATTGAAACCCACGCACTCCTCAATAGCATCGCACGCCTTCTTCAATGCCTCCGGCTATGTGTTAGGAGGGTGCAAAGAAGCCACGTCGTGCGTCTTCTCCTGGTGGATATCGTTGTTCGGGCAATCCATGTTGTTGTACACCTTGTAGTCCTTTGCAAGAGCCAGGGTGATGAAAAGGGCGAGTAGGACAAGTCTCATAATCCGTATCTTTGTTTACAGAGTAAAAGAATGAAAAGGGGAGACGCATCTTTCCACAATCCCGATTTCGCACCGGAAATGGGCGAGTGGAGTGTTCAAATGGGACATTCGTGCAAAACACAAATCCCTTCTGTGCTTTCGAGAATCGATGAGTGCGAAGAATGGCTTGGAAGGTAGTGAGAGTGGATCGTTTTGTAGTCAAGAAACAAGGAATGGAACGAACCTATTCTCTAGAGAGTAACGCCCATAGTGATAAGATAGTTACGAGTCGCTGAATAAAAAATCAAAAGCGCCAGCATCTAGTTGTAATCGAAATGGGAGAGTGCGACTTCTAACGACTAGATTCTTTCTGTATTGAAATGCGTTATCTGCGAGGGTTAGACTGGTGAGATTGGGCATGTCTAGCGCTGATTCTCATTTGAAGAATCCCACTCTCCAAAGTGATGTACTCCACGTTCCTAAATGAACCATTTGGGCTATCTGATCCCAAATCGTTGATGAGTGTGTGAAGCTTGGGTAAGTCTAGTCAATCATTCCATTCTCTTCCTCCGTACTGCGCATAATAATAGTAGTAGAATCGCTGCAATCAAAATAGAATGCATATTCGCCCAGGTGAATGGATTCCAGTTCAGGCAGGTCTAGTCGCTCACTCACATCACAATCAATCACTCTCAAACACAACACGAGAACAATTACGGAATGCCCATGCACCAAACTTGAGTGATTTGAGCGAAGGCATGTCTAGTCATCACTCACTGTGAATGAGAACACTCTTCAACTTCAATGATGCATGCCAGAAACTGCTGCTCTTTTCATTCAGACCACTCATCTCAATCACCTCCAAAGCGTCCACATTTTCAATCTCACACACTGAATAATCCATAAACGCCTGAAAACCGATCTTCAACGACTTCAACCTTGGGCACTTCTTCAAATAGAAATGACGTTTCTCATCTCTTCCATCTGCTGTATTGTATGAACGCTTCGCGAAGCAACCACGTCCAATCACCACACTCTCCAGTGCCTTCAACCCAATCAACTTCAATTCCTCCACTTTGTAAAAGCAATAATCACCCACCTTCAGCTCTCTCAACTTTACAAATCCGCTAAAGTCCAACACCTTCATGTCATCTTCCTCTTTGCAACATGACTCTTCAAACACAAGCACTTCGACAAGAGAAGGAATAACTCCTTTCCAGTCCAACCTGTCACAGCAACTCCATGATGAGAGATACCGTTGAAGAGCTCCGATATCTAGTTCTGATTTGGAGGGAAAAAGGAAGACTGTTCACTGCTGGTTTGCGCTTGCACATGAATGCTGTCTCCAAAAGAGTCACGTTGGTGAGATTGGGCATATCTACACGTCAGTTGCACGAACAGTCAGGGACTCTCCAACGTGATATGGACAACATTTCTAAACGAGCTGCCGTCGCTGTCTGGGTTGGACTCACTTATGAGAGAAGTGAGTTTGGGTAAGTCTAATCAATCATTCGCTTATCACGGAATCACTTCGCATTGTCAGTGTTGTATGTTCCCAGTCCTCTTCGCTATCAAAGAACAGTGATTGGAACCCCAGTTGAATGGATTCCAGTTCAGGGAGGTCTATCCAATCATTCACTGAAGAAGAATTCACTCTCGATGGTAATGCAAGAACACAAGCCAAGGGTTTTCTCTCCGAGGAGAAGGGACTTCAGTTTAGGCAAGTCTAACCCTTAGTCACAGGGAGAAGCCACACCTGTCAACCGGAACGAGCCATGAAAGAAGTTGCAACTATCGTTCTTCAAATCACCGATTTCAATGAACTCTAAAGCAGGTGTGTCCTCAATCTCGCACAGGGTGTAGTCAGAGAAGGAGTATCGACCCATCTTCAGCTCCTTCAGAGAAGGGCAGTTCTTCACGTAGAAATGACGGTTTGGATCTTTACCATCGTCGTACTTCTTCCTTGTGAAGCTATTCATTCCGATCACCACACTCTCTAACTGCAATCCAGTCAGTTTCATGTCATCCACATGCATGAAGCACGCGTCACCAATCTCAATTCGTTTTAGACACTTCAACTCACTCAAATCCAACACCTTCACACTCTCCTCGTTGCAACAATCCGAGGACACAACGATCTCTTTCACATCATTCAGCAGAGAAACCCACTCCACTTCGTTATGAACACCCACTGTCCATGCTTTAACAGCACCTGCTCGCAATGAGTCCTCCTCTCTCCCCTTCACGTACCAACCCCCAAACAACTCCACACGATCCT
>ERZ780157.1167-NODE-1167-length-29431-cov-10.662411_pt1 | contig 29431 bp, 21 predicted proteins | sample MGYA00511169_ERZ780157 | MGnify/ENA primary metagenome ERZ780157 (study PRJEB29588, sample SAMEA1965149) | human gut metagenome | biome: human gut; feature: human-associated habitat; material: faeces | place: Denmark | collected 2008/2010 ... | reverse complement strand
ACTTCAGGTCTGCCGGAGTCTGCAAACAATTTTGCGCATAAATCTTGACGGGACCTGCTCTGGTACGCTCAATACTATGCAAAGTGCTTTCTTATAAGTATTACTGCAAGCACCACAACTGCTACCGGCAGCAGATATAAGGCGGCACCGGCGTAGGGGGCGGCAAAGGCGTCGCGGGTCAGGAGAATGGACAGGGGCTGCTTGCTTTCGTCAGACAGCAGCACCAGCGGCAGCTCCACCATGCTCCACTGATCCAAAAAGGCCAGCCCTGCCACGACGTAGGCGGTATCCTTCACCTGAGGCAGATAGATGCGGCGGAAGAGCATCCACTCTCCGGCGCCATCCAGGGACGCGGCCTCGCTCTGCTCACGGCCAATGCGCTGCATGGCGCGGGCCAGCAGAAATACCGCCAGCGGGGAGAAAACGCCCAGCAGCACGATGGCAAGGCGGGTGTTCAGCAGCCCAAACGCCCGGCACACCAGATAGTTGGGCAGCATCATCACCTGTACCGGCAGCAGCGTCAACAAACAGTACAGCAGGTAGACGGCGTTTCGCAGCCGCCCCTGCCAGCGTGCCAGACCGTAGGCCGCCAGCAGTGCCACAGCCAGCTGAAAGATCAGAATGACCGCTGTCAGCCCCAGCGAGGTGGCGTAGCCCCGCCAGTAGGCGCGGTCATCCCACAGCAGCGGAAGCTGGGGAACCGCCAGCCAGAGCAATATACCCACCGGCAGAAGGGCAAGGAGAACAAGGATTACTTTCGCCAGTGCCTTCATGCTTCCACATCCTTTCCCTGTGAGTTGGTCAGCAGAAACAGCAGCCCCGTTATGACGACTACCGCTACGACCACCACGATGGAGGCGGTGGCCAGCTTGCCGTATTGCAGGCGGCGGAACATGTGCATAAGGTAGTGCTGAATGAGATAAATGCTGTCATAGGGGTAATCGCCGGTCAGAAGATAGACCTCTCGGAAGGCCCGCCACGCGAAGAACAGGTCGATCAGCGCGGCGAAAAACACGCTGCTGGCCAGATACGGCCACTTGACGCGGAGGAACAGCCTCAGTTCACCGGCACCGTCCAGTTGACCACTCTCGATGACTTCGCCGGGAATTTTGTTATGGGCGGCAGTAAACAGCACAGCATTGACGCCGGTGACCTTCCACACCAACAGCAGGATCAGCACCCACAAGCTCTCCCACGGGATCAGCGCTCGCCAGATAACCGCCACAGCGGCGGAGGGGATCATCAGCGGCACCAGCAGCGCCAGCTTTACGGCAAAGCGCCGGGGCCGCAGCGCCAGCGCGATCCACATGCCCAGCAGCAGCGCGGTGCCGATGCCGCAAAACAGATAGACAGCGGTGTTCCGCGCACCCACCGCAAAGGCGTGGTTGCCGCCCAGCGCCGCCAGCCCACCTCCGCCGGAGAAGGCATAGAGCAGCATCACGAGGAACGGCGCTGTGTAAAACAGCGTCGTTCCCGTGCCGCTGGGGAGCAGATAGGGGAGAAATGTTCGGAAACGTCGTCTCTGCATAGTGGCCTCCTATTCGATCTCGGAGAGATACAGCGTTACCCGGTTCTGGATGCGCTCCGCCGCCTCCTCTACGGTGCGCTGACCATCGAAATAGGCATCACCCTCGTCAATGACAATCTGGGCAATATCTATATTTCTGCCAGCAAATCGCAGCGGCTTCTGAATCAGTTGACGGAACCGCTGGCGGTCACTGGCGTTTTCAACAACCGTCTCCAGTCTGTCGTCCAGCACATCCTGCCGGATGGGAAGTTGCCAGCTATCGCAAATCATTTCCTGATTCTTTTTCGTCAATGCCAGCCGGATAAACTCCCAGGCCAGATCCTTCTTGTCGCTATTGACGGAGATGGCAAAGTGGAGCTGATCCACGCCAAAGAGGCTCCTGTACATTCCTTCGCCAGGAAAGCCAATGTAGGTAAAATCTTCCTTGTAATTATTCCGGATACCATTAATGCGAACCAAATTCTGAATATATTCCGGCTCTATCAGGCATGACCATTCTGGAATTTCTCCATCGCCATACTCCTCATAGCTGTCTAACGTTTCGCAGAATTGTAATTGTCGGAGAAAACTTTCACTGTCATAGTAGGCAATTCCGTTTTCCCAGTCGATAAACTCTCCAGGACTAAGCATACCTATCCAAGCCAAATAATTGTGTCGATCCATCCAGTTGGGCATAAGATGAATATCATCTGTTCTCTGTGCCATAATGTCCTGCAGTTCTTCGATGGTCCAGTCGGTACGCTCACCGACGTCAGCCACGCGCGCGGTTACGGTGCCCACAATGAAAGCGGCAGGCAGGGAGCGAAGTTGGCCGTTTAATTCCAGTGCGGAGATTACCGTAGGCACAAACATATCACGCTCAAGATCCGAGTCAGCATCAATATACGGATACAAATCCACCAGATAGGAGGAATTCTGCGGAATGGAAAGATTGGCCAGATCCAGCACGTCCGGGCCGTCACCGGCCATCATCTCCGTACACAGGCGGTCATAGGCGTTTTCCGGGTAATAGTCGATCACGGCGACGCAGTCCCGATGCGCACGGTTGAACTGCTTCACAAGCTCATCCAGCTCCAGAGAGCCGTAAGCCGAGGCAATATGTAATGTCTTTTTGCCCTCTGCGATTGTATCACGCCGTATGTTCCAGATTCTCCCATCGACGTTGGAAGCACACAGCCAAGTGGCATCACTGCTCTGCACGATACTGGTCACAGTGGCATCAGCCATCGAGCAGTCATGCCAGTTGACAAGGGAGACGGCGGTGTTCTTCACTGGATGATACAAAGACAGGTTCTCATTGCCGTTCAGTAGGCATCCGTCATTCCTAGAAACCGTAGCTGTAAGAGATATCGGACACTCCTCTGGCTGTGTAAGGTCGCCCAGCGCGTTTTCAGCTGCGGTCAGGGGATAGAAGCCGAAGGTCTCACCCTGCTTTGCCCACAGCCACATACCCGATCGGCTTGTGGTGGGGGCAACAATCTCGCCGGACACCTGCTGCGGGTAGATACTGCCTCCCTCTGTCAGTGATACCACCCAGGCATCGGTAGCTGTCCAGCACAGCATATATTCATCGGACAGCGCCAGCAGGCCGGAGAGAACATCGCGTTCACTCAACTGGAACGGCACAGCCTCTGCCCGTGCTCCGCTGCGGTAGGCGATCACGGTGTATTTCCCAGAGAAATCAGGATTCTTACGCGGCTCCCCGTTTTCTGTATATTGCGGACGCATCTCTCCCGTCAGCAGATACAGTATGTCGCCGTACCCGCTGGCACCATAGACCATAGCAGGCGCGTCGGTGGAGTAGATGGTGTCCAGCACGGTGATTTCGCCATTCTCATAGCGGCCCAACGCGGTGTGAGAGACCGCAAATACCTCATCCTCCGTACTGGCCACGGTTAGTACGTAGCCAAAATCCGTTGGCGGGGTAATCTCCTCCGACGACCACAGCCATCGCTGGTCATCGGCCCTTTCGCCGCAGCCGCACAGCAGCAGCGCGGCCAGTAGGGTCAGCAGTATCGCAAATCGCTTTTTCATAAATTAGATACCTCTTAAACACACCCAATTATGGCAATAGCATTTTATAATTTTTATATTATTATCAGGAAAATGATTTTAAGAGCCGCCTCAAAGTATAAGGCGGCTCTTTGACAAATGGGATGTAATGCTTATATCCCTTAAGCTTCCGGTAATAGGTTAATATCCAAGAGCAACATAGGTGCTCAGTACATAACCGGTCTTTCCGAACATCGGACCACTGGTCATCTTTACATGCGTATAACTGCCGGACGTGCCGAGCTTGTCACAATAATTCCCCTTGTGAACCAATCCCTTGCTGTCAGGGCCGCCAGCCTCATAATACAAAGGAGTATTGTCCTTTGTAATATGATAAGTAATCACGGGGCCGATGCCACCGCCGCCATTCGCGGAGTCGGGTTCCTTAACTGCCGCACTTGCGGATACCATCATCGCCAAAACCATGGCGAAAACCAGCATAAAAGCGCAAATTCTTTTCTTCATGTTTTTCTCCTTTACTTGTCAGCCAAAGCACTTGTACTTTATCTTGCGGATTCACTTCGTTCGATGAGGCACGGGCTATCTGCTGTACATCGGGTATCTCCTCCGTTTCATTTGAGTTTCTACTATTATGTTGATTCTGAACACATAAATATTACAAGAATTCTAAAAAAACTTTTACAAAGTAATCCATCTTGATATCCGCGCTTGTAAGAATCGCATTATAACAAGAAATCGTGGTGAGTGTACACAACAGTTATATGCACTTCCTCCTGCCCTTCTGAATCACAAACGGAAGATATCTTTTCATTTGTAATAAAAGATATCGCGCAGGCAGATCAAGGAAATCTACAGAGCTTTGATGCGCAGAAATCCAGTTCGCCCATAAGGGCGAACTGGATTTTATCAATTTAACTTTTTACCTGCGTATCTTCAAGCCTCTCAACAGCTTCCTCATAGGTATACACCTGCAGAAATCTTGTCCCTTCGCAAACCGCTGAAAACTCAGGCGGCTGTCCTTCTTCATTACAGGCAAACACGCCCTCCGCTTCCACTGCAGCCTTCAAGCACTCCAGATACATATAGAGGTTACCGGAACGATCCATCATGTACTCCGGTGCATAGCTGATCTGGTGCTGTCCCATATAGAGCCGTGTTTCTTCCGGCAAGGGCATCAGCAGCTTACACGCGCACTTCTGTGGCTGCCTGTCTATCATCGGCGCAAAGAGACTGGTTTGCGCGCCGTACATGGAGCCTCGTCTGTGTATGCGCTCCTGATACGGGAAATGGCCGGTTTGCTGCTGGAGCATCGCCGTAAGTCTGAGGACATTCTTACACATGGCATAGGTGTCGATCATCTCGTGGAGGCGATGCTCGTTGAAATAGCCTGCGCTGATATTGACAGCCGCAGTATCCAAATGCGGCGCAACCACAGAGATGTCGCTGAACGATCCATAGTTCTCTTCAAAGCCGAAGCTGCAAATGAACTCCGTAAAGTCGGGATTATCGCAGTTGTAGAACACAGCGTCATTTGTCCCGCGCCGATCCAACTCAACGATATAGTTGACCTCCGGCCTCAGCTTGCTCTTGGCGAATTTTCTTGCACCCACACCGCCAATCTCTTCCTCTTCACAAAAAAGGATATGGCACCGACACTCGCGCATCAGCAGTAAAATCATATACACACCGGCCCGGTCATCACCGCCTATCCCGTAAGGCGACATCAGATAACGGCCATCCTCAGAACGGCAGATGATATCCGGCTGATGGGTATGAACCGTATCCAGATGGGCAACCAGCAGCACAGGGACAGTACCTTCTACATAGAGGAATCCACTTTTACAGACAGGCTCATAGCCGTGCTCACGCAGCAGCTGCACAAGATATTCCTTCAACTTACCCTGCGTCATTTTCAAAATACTTTCAAAGCAGGCCATATCCATTCCCGCAGTTTCATAAGTGTTCATCGTATTTCTCCTCAAGCTGCCACCGGTATGGTGGCTTTTTTGCAAATCGTAAAGCCCATTGTACGGCATGCTGCCGCCATACTGCATGACGAACAACTGGCAGTCAGCTGCTGGTAGCAGTCATGGCAAATCTGCAGCAAAGAACCGCGCCGGTCATAAGCGGGGTACATAGTGCCTAAAGTGGGCCGGCCACAGGCTTCGCAAATATGCAGGCAGGTCTTGCAGTAAAAACCATCTTCAAGATATATTCCTTGACCGCGCGCTACTGTCTGTCCGCATTTCCGGCAGACGACTACCTCTTTGCAAGAACACTTTATGTCACCATTGCTCCATAGCTCATTGCCGCAACAGACACACAGGGCCGCAGCGCCAATAGGCAGAACGGTGTCTTTCTTGTGCCCTTGCAGGATAGAGAGGTTTCCATGAAAATCATAATCCGGATAATGCAAGCTGCCCCGGCAAGTCGAGTAATGGGCATCTAAGTCCGAACGCTTTGCTTTCAGATACCAGAGATTCGGCTCCGTCAGGCAGCGGGAAATGGCCTTCTGCACCAGATGCCGGAACAGCTTGGACACTTCCAGGGCATTTCCCGTATCGGCAGGATAGAGCCGGGACTGATACAGTGTACCGTCCTTATAGAAAAACATCTGACGGTATCTGCGTATGGCCTTACGGTACTCACCATCCACATCGGCATCTACCGCATAGAACACCATGCTGACGCTATCGTTCATGTAGGAAAGGCACCCCGCCTGATACCCTCCGCCGTTAAGCCGGTGGCAGGACATCCACGTGTTGGATTTGCTGGACATTTCCAGAAAGTCGCAGGGATGCACAGAGAGTACGCCGGTCTCCTGCATGATCAGCGGATTCAGAGCGTCGGCCAGCTGTGCGAAAACAGCGTTGTACCGATCATGCCTATCGACACCGTACTTCTTGCAGAGCTTTCCGATGATACGGCTGGCCTTCTGATCGCTGGTACAGCGTATTCCGCCACGCTGGCGCAAGATATCCAGATTTTCTTCTGACACGGTATGGCTATAGCCCGACACGGCGGCGTGCAGCGCTGCGCGGAAATCCTCCAGTTGCTCACCGCTGAGTATCTCAGAGGCAATATCCAGCAGCGTGAAAGCCGTTTCATCTACCGTGTCCGGCTGAATAGAGAGCCTGATTGCAGTCGAAGACGATGGCCTGCTCCGCCTCGTTCCAGTCAGGGTGACGCCGCAGCAGCGAAAGCAGGTCTGCTTTCGCTGTCTGCCAGGCTGTCAGATCAGCCATAACACCTTTCTCCGAAAAGCTCTTTTCGTATTTATACATGACTTCATAAAACTCATTTTTCAGTTCTGAAAGCTCTTTCATTTCATTCACACCTTTCCTGAGTTATGGAGAGGCAGGGCGAAATACGCCCTGCCTCTCCATTGATCTACTGCAGTTTATGCTGTGGCCTTTTCGGCAGCATAAAGCACCCGCTGTTTCCATTGTTCAATAAATGCCGTGATCTGCGCCGGAGGCTCCGCATTATCAAAGCCCCGTGCCTGCGTGACCTGACCATCCCTTACCTCTACGGTACAAAGCGATTTGTCCGGTTCGGCAACACTCCTTACAAAGAGAATGACGCGTTCTTTCTCGGCGACATTTTTAACATAGTGTCCCACGCAGTGATGGAGCGCCGATCCTTCATCCACGATCTCTTTCGCGGAATGCGGAGGGATCATCATGAGTTCTTTTCCCTGATACTGATACCGCTTCTGCCATTCGTCAAAGCTGTCTGCAATCGCTTTTTCCTGCTCAGCCGTGTGTTTGTCCCTCAGTGTCTTTGCAGCACTATCGTGGGCATCCTTCAGCTTATGCGGAAATAGTACGAAGCTATTTTTCACGTCATATTGCAGTTCCTTGCACATACAGAGATAGTCACAGTAATCCGTAAGAAGGTTTGTCATGCTGCGTTCTACATCGCAATACCAAACCTTGGTTGCTTTACGGTATCCCTTGTATTGTGCATCCGCATAGCGGCACAGTTTGTGCATGCTTGTATAGGAAAGCAATTCTATCAGAACCGAAGCATCCTGTACGGCATTGTCTGCACACCATTTCATCATAGAGGCATCCAGTTTCTTTCCAGCATCAATGAATGCACGGATTATGCGAAGCTGTGCAATACCGGGGTTAACTTCTTGCAGCAAGGGTATCCAGGAACGGTCAAATCCCAGAACATCCTGCAGATTTCTTCCTTCACAATTTATCGTCTTGGACATTGTATAACGTGAAGTGCTGTATACGACATCTCTAACCAATCTGAAAAGCTTTAGCTTGACCAAATACTCGATCATCGGCCAACGCGCAAATGCGTTTAGATAAGTGATTGCTTCCATAGAAGTGACGGTGCGAGCATATGTCTCTAATTGTGAATACTTCCATGGGGTATCCCACAGGAACTCCGCAAGGTTATTGGGATATAGTTTTCCTTCCGCACTCGCTTCAAAGCTCTCATACCAAGAGAGGAAACGGGGGCGATACCCACACTTCCACGGCGTCAGATCGTCCTTGCCGGCAGATGCAAGATAATAGGGCGAAGTACTACATTGACCATCTGAACGAGGCAGGATGAAATAGCGTGCATTTTCGTATATGGAATAATATGCTGGGGTATTCTCTCCAGTAAACGCACGGTACACTTTTATGATCCGCAACAACATTTCACCGCTTTCAGTCTTTTGCAGCACTTGAACCGTTGCTCGGTCAAAGAGTCGAGTGCTCTTTCCTCTGCTCTTGAACGTGATCTGCTTTTTGCAGCGAGGGCAGGTGCCGGAAGTATTGTGCTTGGCTGCTGCGATACTGACCTCGTGCCGGCAAGCGGTACAGAAAGCATGTTCCGGCCCTTTCCTCCGGTAATCATAGAAGATATACTGTGGCATGACTTCGCGGTGGATGAAACCCTTCAGGTCGCGGGGCAGCGCTGGCACATATTTCATCCGCTCTACGATCACACGCTGCTTCTTCCGTGTGCGCTCCATTGCCTTGCGTCCGGAAATCGGCCATTGCAGGTGATTTAATGCTGAAATGGCACTGTGTTCACATTTGCAAAAACGGGCCACGCGAGCTTCATCCTGCTGTCGGTAGAAGGCACATTTTCTATCAAAGAAAGATATCTTGTCCAGAGAATCGAATGTTGAGCATTGCCACGTTGCGCTGGCGTTTTCTCTGAGCGAAAGAGTAGCAAAATCATCCCGGCTTTGGAACATGACCCAACGGGGCTTGATGCTGCCCGCCAGAATGTTCTCCCTTTGATAGATATAGAGCACCAGAATACGCTGCCCGGAGATATTGTGTACCGCCGTGCGGATAATATAGGGACAGCTCTCTACATGAAGTACGCCTTCATTCAGATTGAATTCCAGCTCCGGCATAGCAAACTTGCGGCAGGCGCGTTTATCTATCTTCCGCGTCATGCGCTCACCCCCAGACTATCAAAGGAGAGTTGGTCGTCCAGCGGCTCATTTTCCTTTGCTGTATTGGCAGCCTTCTCCTTTTTCTTGGCGGCGGGCTTCTCCGCTTTTTTCTTCTCTGCCTTTTTCGTCGTGCTGCTCCTGCCGCCGTAATACGGTTTAGGAACAAACTTTTCTTCTTGTCCACGATCCTCCTTTGCGTTCAGATCCTTGAAATACTCTTCCGCCCACTGATAGCAGAGCCCGTCCGGTACATCAGTGCCATAGCCTTCAGCAGAGGGCTTGATGTCATTGTCCTCCATCTCCTGCTTGGCAAACTCAAATGCCCTGCGGTTGATATAACGGAAGCAGTTGACCATGTTCTTGCGGGGGTGCATGACATTCCGGGCAAAGGCCACATCCTCAAGGCAAAGCGTTTGGATATACTCGGTGACGCACTGCTTCATGTTGCGGCGTGTCAGTCGTTCGGAATCGTCGCCCACACGCTTCATAGAGGCGGCCATCACCTCGTCATCGCTCATCGCTACCGCGTTTTCCCATGCAGCCTGTTCAGCCTCCTCCTTGGCTCGCTGCTTGGCTTCCCACTCGGCTTTCCGTTTGGCTTCGGCCTGCTCATGCTCCTGCCGTTTACGATCCTCCTCCGCTTTTTTCTCGGCTTCCGGATCAGGAACGTTGGGGGTGGCAGGGGCGTCATCCGCGTTTTGCTGCATCTGGGAAAGCAGAGCCTTCGCCTGCTCCTCCTCAGCCTGCTGCCGCTCGTCTGCCCGTCTGGCAGCCAGCTCAGCGGCATCCTGCACCGCTGTGGTATGCTCCTGCACATCTTCCCGCAAGTCTGCGGCCATTTCTGAATATACGCCCATAGAGTTCCTCCATTTCAAAATAAAAAGGCATTGAGCAAGTGATAGATACACCTGCCCAATGCCGTTCGTTTATGGTGGAACAGCTCAGTGCCGTTCCCGTTTATCTTTTGCCAGCTTTGGCGAGAACTTTACCGGTAGGAATTTATCATTCCCATCACAGTAAAAGTATCTGCGCCCGTTTTCATCATAAAATTCGATTACCGTGGAGGGTGAAACGCTGCGTCCATGATAGTCCGCAGGCAGCTCACCGCTATACCGTGCCGCGACCAGCTTCAGGCGTATGGTGTCGCTTTGCTGCGCTTCACACATCAGTATCCCATCGTAGACCAGCGCGTACTCTGAGGCGGGTGGCTGCTCATAGCCGGCCTTCTGCAAAGCCTTGATCCCGCCAAAGGCGAAATCCGCAGCCTTGCCCTCAGATACATCAGGCTGGTAGATACGAAAACGCTGCTGTGCTCGCTGGGATAGAAGATACTGCTCCAGCACCGCGTCGCCATCCCGCAAAAAGTGGGCGTACTCCTGCTCACTCAGACCCAGGTGATCGTGGAGCGTACTGCTGCCGGTGTTCCTCTCGTGCCATGCGGCGATTTCCTCGCTGATGGCGTCAAAGGAACAGAGCCCGCAGACAAACCGCGTCCTGAAATTCATTTGGGTAACATCTCTTTGCTCTTTTTTCTGCCGCATGGCAAGCTGCCAGTCGTCAATGCCTTTATAATTCGGGTCCCACGTCAGGCGGCGGCATTCCAACCCATGACTGCGTGCCATGAGATAGATTTTCGATGCCCCCTTGCTGACAGCGGCGTTATGGTATTTGTCCATATCCTCGGCCTCGATGATAACCTCTGTGCCGTTGGCAGCCAACAGCGCAAACAGCATATCCAGCTTATTGACGTTGTTGGCGCCTGCCGTAGCCGCAAAGGAACGATCCATCAGGTAGTGGGCCACATCCGCTTTCAACAGCCCTTCCGTCACATAGACAACTCGCGCGAACGGATCGCCCACGAAATGAACAGGACTGCCGGAGGATACCCCTCGCTTCTTGGAAGATGAGGATAGCCACAGGTACTTTGTCCCGCTCTTGTCGGGGTCGCTCTCCTGATCTCGGATAGGTGTGTCCAACCGGATCTGTGCGCCGCGTATCATCCCGTCGATCCCTCTGGCGGGAATGATGATCCCCGCCGTGATGGAATTGAAGTTGACCGTCCACTTATCATCCTTGCCTACATAGAAACCCGGAACGCCTTCTACCTTGCAGCCTCGGCTGCGCAGCTTCTCCGTCAGTGACCGGCACAGGTAGAAGGGCGGGGTACTTTTGTACCCCAGCCGTTCTATCTGTTCATCGGTCAGCCCGCGCACCTCCTGAAGATGCTTGCGGTGCTGCGGAGAAAGTGTCAGCAGCTCCAGCAGCATGGAGAACGTCTGATGGATCTCCTGCGGTGAGGCGAGAGCGGACTGCTCGACAGGCGCCTTTTCCGGCAATTCCTTTACGGTGTATTCCGGTGCGGTAAGGCCGTTTTGCAGTGTGTCGCAGATCTCACGGTAGGCTTCGGAATTACTGATTCCGTACACCTTCCCGTAGAGAGCCAGCATACCGCCGCCCTCATTGCAGTAGTTGCAGCGCCAGAGGTTCTTGGCGAAGTTGATGTTCATTTTGCCCCGCTTATCGCCACAGATCGGGCAGTCGGCATATACGCTGTCCGCCTGTCTGCGCCGGATATGCAGATGCAGCAGCTCGGCCACATCCATGATATTGAACGGGAACTCCTGTGGCCGCGCCACCGCGCCACCTCCTTACCATCATCTTGAGCGAATCACCCGTCAGCTGGCATTTGCCAGACGCTGGAGCCTGTCCAGCATCAGCTTGGCGCCGGCCCGCAGAATGTTATCATCACCGGAATAGCCCTTCACGTACCACTTGAGACTGGCAGGGCGCCGCTCGGCGACCTGCTTGAGCGTCTGTCCGCTGCATGTGCCGATGGGTACGATGATCTCCTCGGCTTCTGCCTCGGTCATCAGAGCGCAGATGGTATCCACGTCCATGTCCTTGGTATAGCTGGCGACATTCGGCTCGTCATATACGAAGGGCAGCTCTGTTTCTACCGCAGACTCCGCAACGGCCTCCGCAGGCTGTTCCACAAAGGCTTCCACTGGTGCCGCGTCAGGTACGGCTTCTTCATGGTGAACCACTTCCTGTTCAGGCTGCTGTACCACCACAGGCTCAATGTCAGCCTGTACCGCAGCAGGTTCCGTTTTGACCTGCTCCGCCGCCGTTTGAGTGGCAGTGGCAGGCTCAGCCTCCATAGTAGGTGCGGCTGGCTCTGCGTAAGACGTATCTGCCTTGGGCATCGGCGCAAACTGGATGCCGAAACCGGCGTTAGTCAGCGCCATGTCCAGCGCGTCATGCTCCGCGGCCTGAATATACAGACCGGCAGGCGCGTTTTCCTGCGTCATGGTGGCGATGTAGCTGCTGGCAGGGTCGGCATCACCCTTGTCGAAGAACACCTTCGCCTCGATGATCGCCAACTGATCCGTGATGCGCAGCGGCGTCAGCCGTGTGCGCCCGGCAGGGTACTTCAGCCGGAACCAGAGCTTTTTGTACCGCAGCTCCAGCTCATGTCCGCGGGCAGTCTTTTTCAAGAACTTCAGTGGATCGAAGCCGGCAACGCGGTTCAGCTCAGAGACAACGGGGACAGCATTGAACAGAGTGGATTCGGGTGCATTCATTTCAAAGGCTCCTTTCTTAATAAAAACAAGAGACAAGGTGCGAATTTAACACCCTTGCCTCATTTTCATAAAATATTTACAGTTGTGCTCAGGCACTGCGCTTCTGTACTTTGAACGTATTGACATACAGTGTGATCCTACGTCCCAGCTGCGTATTGCGCTTTCCAGTATCATCCTTGTGGACAGCCATATAGAGCATACCGATCTGTCCCACCAGAATGACCTTGGCCTTGGCGCGGGTAATAGCCGTATAGACAAGGCTCCGCGTCAGCATTCGGGCATGACTTCTCAGCAGAGGGAATATCACCACATCGAACTCGCTGCCCTGCGCCTTATGGACGGTGGTGGCATAGGCAAGCTCAACATGGCCCATTTCTTCCATAGAATACTCCACGACTCTTGTGGACGAGAACTGGATCGATATACGCATACCGTCCCGCTCATCGTGACGGAAGTTGCGGATAAAACCAATATCGCCATTGGACGCCTTAATACTGTTCTTGTTCTGCATCACCTTATCACCTACCCGAAAATAGAGGCTGCCTACCTTCAGGTCGGCTTCCTCCGTCTGTGGGTTCACCAGTTCGCGGATCGCTTCGTTGAGCTGATCGGCAGAGGCCGCGCCGGTGGAACGGAATGGCGAGAGGATCTGCACACGGTCTACACCGTATTGCTTCACCTGCGCCAGATAGATATTCCGTATATGCTCGGCGGCTTCCTCCTGATTGGCACATTTGCAAACAGTAAAATCATTGCCATAGAAAAAGCTGGTGTCATTGTTGTTGATTTTCTGCGCGTTATAGGCGATAAGGCTATCCTTCTTCTGGCGGAAGATCTCATTGAGCACCGTCACGGGGATCAGCCCGCAGTTGATCAGTTCACGGAACACGTCACCTGCTCCGACACTTTGCAGCTGGTCTGCGTCGCCTACCAGCAGCACCTTCGTGTCAGGCCCGATACGGGAAAAGAACTTTCTCGCAAGCCACATATCCATCATGGACGATTCATCCACGATGATAAGGCCTGCGTCCAGCATATCCTCTTCACCTTTCCGGAAGCCGCCATCCTCACCAAACAGTCCCAGCAGGCTGTGCAGCGTGCTGGCATTGTTTACGCCGGTACTCTCCGCCATGCGGCGGCTTGCCCGGCCGGTGGGGGCTGCCAGCAGGATCTTCTCCGATGGCTTCAGCAGCTTAAATACCTCAATGACCGCTTTCAGCACGGTCGTCTTACCAGTACCGGGTGAGCCGGTAATGATGGACAGATCACTGCGGAATACCATGTGAACAGCCTCCGTCTGCCGCAGAGAGAGCTCGACCCCCAACTGACGCCGTACCCTTGTCAGCAGGTCCTGCACATCCACCCGTTCCACCGGGCGGCAGAGCAGCCTTGCGATACTGCGGGCCGTTTCGTCCTCCTGCGCAAAGGTCTTGACCAGATAATAGTTGCCGTTACTGTTGATGATCTTGCCTTGCAGCAGCATATCATCGATCACAGCATCCAGATCATCCGACTTTACCCGCATCTGCGGTACAGGAATCATGCTGTTCAGAAGCGACATGGCCTCTTTGTGAAGTTGCTCCGCCTCCAGATACAGATGGCCGCCATCACCCTTTGCGCTCTCCAGCGCGGCAAATACCGCACCGCGGATACGCATAGGGGAATTGAGTGGCCAGTTGTTCTTCCGCATGATCGCGTCCACGCGCTTGAAGCCGAAACCGGACACCTGGCAGAGTTCAAAGGGATTATCCCGCAGGATGTCCACACTTTGCGCGCCAAAATGGTCATAGATCTTCGTGGCAGCGGTAGGCGTGATCTGGAAGGGTGCCAACAGCAGCATCAGGTCACGCAGGGCGCGGCTCTCGTTGTAGGAAGCAATGATCTCCTTCAGCCTCGTCTCGCTGACGCCTCGTATCTCCAGCAGCCGCTCCGGTTCATTTTCCAGTACATTCAATGTGTCCGCGCCAAACCGGTCTACGATCAGTTCGGCGGTTCTGCCGCCGATGCCCTTGATGAGCCGCGAGGACAGATACCCTTTGATCCCTTCACGGGTCTGGGGTACGACCTCCTCACATTGTGTTACATGCAGTTGGACGCCGTTCTTGCCCTCTTTCCACTCACCGTCCAGTATCATGCTGACCTGATCGGTGCGCGGCAGCTCATAGCCTACGGCGGCAAAATGGATCATGTTGTCCCGATGCCGGTATGCGCTGCGGGCCTTTTCTGGGATAGAACGGTCTGAGGTCTTTACGCTGATCACGCTGTACTTGTTGACGGGGTTATAAAAGATCGTCCGTTCATAGACGCCTGTATAAGCCAACTCATGCAGCCTCCTCTCGTTGTTTTTTCACATAGAAGCGCCGGCTTTCCGAAACAGTAACATACTGCTCGTAGATGTCCGGGTGCTGCGCTTGCAAACGCTGCAGGTTGTCCTTACTGATGCCGGATTTGCGCACAGGCTTATAGCTGATACTGTAAGCCGCTTCACGCCCCTGGCAGACAGCCGTGCAGCTCCGTCCCATTTCTGCGACGATACGGCCTTGCAGCCGCCGCATTTCTGCTTCGATGCACTCATAGTTTCTTTTTTCCAAGTTGCGCTGGGCCTGAAGCTCCAGATACCGGGGGACAATCAATGCCATATTCCCCTCCAGTATCAGCTCCGGCGCCGATGGGTCAGCAGGCCCGAAATGACGCCTGACGCTGTTGAGGATCAGGTCGCCGTCCTCCGTATAGGGTGGGGGCATACCGGTGAGAATGTGGTTCTCCCAGAAATCCTGCTCCAGCGCGATCAGCTCCGCCTCATAGTCCCGGTCACGGACAATATGCCGGATGATGACTTCATCTTCATTGTTGCCGTACAGGCAGCAGTAGAAGACCTCATCAATGTTCATCACGGACATATAGTGCCGCCCCTGAGCCTCATAGTTGAGGGGAACGATCTCCTGCCCATCCTCGGACCACCAGTGATCCTTTGCATTATAGTTGGTGGTTTTTATTTCGAGGATCGCGGTTCGCCCTCCGGGAAGCTCTGCAAAATAGTCAATATCCGCCAGCATAAACGTATGCACCGGATGATAAAACATCTTCTTGATCTGATAGATGCGATACCCCGTTTTCACATGGAATATCTCTGCTACCAGATCCTCCAGCAGATGCCCCATCTTCTTGGCTACCCAGTTGCTCTCCGAGTCGTCAAAAGGCACGATTTTCAGCTTGTCATAGTAGAGATCCCGTGCCGTAGCAAACGGTGAGATTCCTAATATGGCGGCTGCATCGCTGCCGCCGATCCCCCTGCGCCGGTATTCCAGCCAGTCTTTCTCAGGAAGACCCTCCGTGCTGACCAGGACTGACGGCGCATAAGACTCGCTTGCGACTGCCATGGCTATACCCTCCGCTGCCCCGTCTGATGGGGTACAACGCGGGTATAGCTGCGGCGGTATTTTGCCGCCTTCCGCTCCGTTTTCCTGAGTTTCTGCCTGCGCCGGTCTCCTTCTCGATACCGATACAAGCGTTTGCCGGGATAATTCCTTCTGCTCATGTGGATGCCACCTTTCAAATATATTCCAAAGCCTTACGGCATTTGGGTAAATAAAAAAAGCGAGAATGACATCCTGATCCTCTCGGATACTTGCGCCTGCCGATGGCATGGCCGGTGTCATTCTCGCTGCAGGGGAAAATGTCCCCTCAAAAACAAAAAAGTCAACAGCCCACTGCTCTGCGGCATAGTGGTGTTGTCGACTAAAATACAAGCTTAACAACGTGTGCGGTTCAGAAACACTCTGAAATGCCTGTATAGGCGTTGCACAAAAAACAATTACATGGTAATAGTACCACAATATATTGTGGTAGTCAAGAAACAATATCGCTCATATGGAGAATTTGAAAAAATATTCCTTCGCATGTTAAATTTACGGTGCCTGCTTTCTTTTTATTTAGTGTAAGGCTAAGCCAGTCAGAAGATGGCTGGTTCTATTACATGCACCTTGAAAACTGAACAGCCCCACCGGAGGTTATACAGGAGCGGCGGATAGTGTGCGAGAACATAAGGGAGCGCACCCACCGCATAAGTGCCGCACAGCGGCAGCCTGCTAATACGCGGTCGAAGAGAGCGCAGGAAATGGGCCGGCAGGTGGCGCAAAAAGCGATAAGGAGATGTGATATGGATCACTACAAAGATATAGAAGAATTCCCCATGATATTTGGCCCGCGCGAATTGTCAAAGATTTTGGGCATTTCTAAAAATAAGACTTATGAGGTCGTAAACAGGTATGATTTTCCTAAAATCCGAGTTGGCAGAAGAATCATCATCAGCAAAAAACACTTTTTGGAGTGGATGGACGCCAACTTTGGTAAAGAACGCAACAATACATAAAAGGCACTTTTGTTATTTGCTTTGATTCCTGTTGAGTTTTCCTTCGGAAAGTCGTATAGATATTATGTGTGGAAAAACCTAAAGGTTTATATCCCACATGGTACGATTTGTATGCCTGTACGACAGTAAGGAGGATCAATAAAAGTATGGGCAAAAAGAAAGCAAATGGAGAAGGCTCCATTACAAAACGCAAAGATGGCCGTTATATGGGACGCTATACAGTGGAAAGCAAACGAAAAGCGGTCTATGGCGACTCTTTCGAGGAGGTGAGACGAAAACTCAATGAAATTCTAAATGAGATTGCAAAGGGTGCCTACATAGAACCCAATAAGTACAGCGTAGAAAAATGGCTGCGAGACTGGCTGGAGTTATATGCACTGCCAACAGTAAAGAGGTCAACATATATCTCTTATGAGGGATATGTGCGACTGCACCTTGTTCCAGAATTAGGCCAAGTAAAGCTGACATCCCTGAGTACTGAAGATCTCCAAAGATTCTTTAAGAAAAAGTCTGGCTCAGGGACTAAAGGCGGATTAGCCCCCAAGACATTACGGAATATTTACAATATGCTGCATGCTGCTTTAGATCAAGCGGTCATTGACCGCAAGATCATCCGTAATCCGATTCTAGGCGTCAAGCTGCCAAAGGTCAAAGCCAAAGAAATGCGCGTCCTGTCACCAGAGGAGCAAACAGCTCTGCAGGAAGCTGTGAGCCGTGCGGAGGAGATACATGCTTATGGCATAACCTTCGCTGTCAATACCGGCCTGCGATTAGGTGAACTACTTGGACTGCAGTGGAAGGACGTAAACAAAAAAGAACATTGCATTCACATCAGGAGAACACTGGGCCGGTTGCAAAAGGTCGATGAAAAAGGCCGTCTCGTTCAAAAAAGTGCAGGCGTTACCTCAACAGAAATCGTTGTGCGTTCACCTAAATCGGATCTGTCCAAGCGCAAAATTCCTTTGTTTGATGAACTCTGGAAAGATTTGATGGCATACAAAGAAAAGCAAGACGCTCTAAAAGACACCTTGGGTAAGGCCTATCATGACGAGGATTATGTTTTCGCCACCCCTCTGGGTGCAGCATGTGATCCTAAAGTGTATCAGACACTTTTCAAGCGTGTTGTTGCGGATGCCGGAATTGAGCCGACAAACTTTCATGCACTGCGTCACACCTTCGCAACAAGGGCGTTGGAATCCGGTATGGACATCAAAGTTCTATCGACGATACTCGGCCACGCGCAGGCATCGACTACGCTCAATCTCTATGCTCACGCTCTTCCGGATCATAAGAAAGACAGTATGGAGAAAATGCGGGGCCACTATAAAAGCTGCATCGGTACAGATAATTGCTCAGTTGACACCAACGCAGAGGCTTCATAAAATCTGGCAATCTGCCTTTGACACCAACGCGTTGGTGTCAAAGCCCAAATTGACGCGTATTTTGATAGTAAAATATCTGAGAAAAATATAAAAATCCTTTGTTCACGTCGCTATCAAATTTGGTGTCATTTGGTGTCAAAAAGCCGGTTGGTGTCAATCGTTGGTGTCAAAAGTGCTGAGATGCTTTTGCAAACTACGCAAAAAAGTAAAAAAAGAATCACAAAACCATCTAAAACAATGATTTTGTGACTCTTTTTGTTGGTTGCGGGAGAGGGACTTGAACCCCCGACCTCCGGGTTATGAGCCCGACGAGCTACCAACTGCTCTATCCCGCGATATTGAGTTTTACCGGAATTGGTGCCGGTGACCGGACTCGAACCGATACGGTATTGCTACCGGGAGATTTTAAGTCTCCTGTGTCTACCATTCCACCACACCGGCGGATACTGGCAAGGATTAGAATACCATACTTTCTCCATTCCGTCAACCCCTTTTCAAAATTTCTTTTTGGGATCTGCGAAATATCTTTCGACAAAAAGGAGAGAGCCTTGCGGCTCTCTCCTTTTATCCAATCATTCAATCGGCACTCAGCACTTCTCGAAGATGGTGGCAACGCCCATACCGCCGCCGATGCACAGGGTAGCCAGACCCTTCTTGGCGTCGTCGCGCTTCTGCATCTCGTGCAGCAGGGTGACGATGATACGAGCACCGGAAGCGCCCACGGGGTGACCCAGAGAGATAGCGCCGCCGTTGACGTTGACCTTGTTGATATCGAAGTGCAGCTCGCGGGCCACAGCGATGGACTGGGCGGCGAACGCCTCGTTGGCCTCGATCAGGTCAATGTCGTCGATGGTAACACCGGCCTTGGCCATAGCCTGACGGGAAGCGGGCACAGGGCCAACGCCCATGATCTTGGGATCCACGCCGCCCTGGCCCCAGCCGATCAGCTTGGCCATGGGCTTCAGGCCGTACTTGGCCACAGCCTCGCCGGAAGCCAGCACGATGGCGGCAGCGCCGTCATTGATACCGGAGGCGTTGGCAGCGGTCACGCGCTGCTGACCCTTGTCGGCGGCGTCCTGAGCGCCGGTGACCTCAAAGGTATGTACCACCTGAGGATTGGGGGACTCGGGGCCAACGGGGAAAGCGCCCTTCAGCTTGGCGATACCTTCCTTGGTGACGCCGGCCTTGGGATACTCGTCCTTCTTGAACTCCACGATCTCCTTCTTGACCTTGATGGGCACGGCCACGATCTCATCATCGAACTTGCCGGCGGCCTGAGCGGCCTCGGTCTTCTGCTGGGAAGCGGCGGCGAAAGCGTCCTGCTCCTCGCGGGTGATGCCCCAGATGTCGTTGATATTCTCGGCAGTGGTGCCCATGTGATAGTTGTTATAAGCGTCCCACAGGCCGTCCTTGATCATGGTGTCGACCAGCTTCTTGTCGCCCATACGAGCGCCCCAGCGGGCGTCGGGAGCGGCATAGGGAGCGGCGCTCATGTTCTCGGTACCACCGCAGACCACGATGTCACTGTCACCGGCCAGAATGGAGCGGGCGCCCTCGATAACGGACTTCATGCCGGAGCCGCACACCATACCCACGGTATAAGCGGGAACGGAATAAGGAATGCCGGCCTTGATGGAAACCTGACGGGCAACGTTCTGACCCTGAGCAGCGGTCAGGATGCAGCCGAACATGACCTCGTCCACGTTCTCGGGAGCCACGTTGGCGCGCTTCAGCGCTTCCTTGACAACGATAGCGCCCATCTCGGCGGCGGGGGTGTTCTTCAGGGATCCGCCAAAGGAGCCGATGGCGGTACGGCAGCAGTTGACAACGTACAGATCCTTCATGATAGTTCCTCCTAAAATCAATGTTGGAAAAATATACAGTACACTGTGATGTGTTCCAGTGTTACTATCATAGTTAATTTTTTAACATATGTCAATCCAAAAATCACTTTTTGTGAAAAAATCGTGATTCACGTCAGGAAAGCATTCCGTTTTTCGTCAAAACGACCAATCTTCTCCGTTAGCCCTGCGGCTGCTCCGCTGTCAGTTGAGCATAGAGCTTCTGCTGGCCGGCGGTATAGCGGGCGTAGAAGGACGTCAGGTCAATGGCGTTGTACACGCTGTCGTTATGCTCCACCTGTGCGCCGGAGATACGGGCGGACAGATCCTCGCCAAAGGCCATCTCGGCCACGGCGTTCAGATCCACAGCGCGGCGCAGCGCCACATAGTAGCCGGTCTCATCCTCGATAACGTCGCTGACCTGATCCTCCGCCAGTGCGGCCAGCGCCTTGTTCAGCGTGGTCTCGTCGCAGCCGTCATAGGTGTTGCTGGCCAGAACGGTCACGTTCTCCCCTGCCTCCAACGCGGCAAAGGCGGCGGCCTTGTCGTCGGCGGTGGACAACTGGCGGGCATAATCGCCCATCAGGGCCTTGGCGTCCGCCTTGGCGGCGTCGTCCAGCTCGGCGGTGCTGATGAACAGCACGTCGGCGGTCATCAGGCTATGCTCCTCCGCCAGCGCCAGCAGATCCTTGTCGCTGGGACGCAGCGCGCCATCCGTGGTGCAATAGGCGGCGTACAGCCGGTTATACAGCAGCGTGGTGCTCATCAGCTGGTCATACTGCTCCTCCGTGAGACCGTTGATCTGCAATACCTTCTGCAGATCCTCGCCGTAGGCTTCCTTCTGCTGCTGCAGGGTGGCTCCGTCATCCTCGGTCAGCGTGATGCCCATATCCTTGGCCCACTTCCGGACAGCGGCCTGCTGCTTCACCTGAGCCTCCGCCTGCTGTGCCACGTAGTCGGCGGCGGTAAAGCCCTCGCCCAGCTGCGTGCTCAGATCGGTGACGCCGTAATAGGACAGGTTCTGGGCCGAGTAAGTGACCATATACAGGTACTCCCAGGACTCCACCGGCTCGCCGTCCACGGTCATCACCGTTTCCGTGCCCTTCAGGCCGCTGGCCTGCTGGAGCAGAGGCTTGTCGCTGCCCAGCTTTCCCGTCATGATCATACCGGCGCAGATCAGCAGCGACAGCGCCAGGCCCACCAGAAAGCGGACGACCAGATTGAATGTTTCTTTTTTCATGGTTGCTCCTCCTTAAAATTTCCGGCCTTGGTCTGTGCCGGTTCCTCATGTCGTAATGCCAGCTCCTCCACCAGCTTTCCTGCGGCGGACAGGGCTTCCTCCTTCGGCTGCAAATACAGCGTCAGCTTGGGCTGGGCAGTCGCGCTCAGCTGTAATCGCTGGCGGTAGGCCGCCATGGCGCATACCGCCGCTATGGCGGCGATATCCGGCTGCGAGCCGAAGGAAAAGATCAGCTGCGTTCCCCGCTGGGTGATGTCACACACGCCCACTTTGGCGGCGGCCGAGCGCAGCAGCGCCACATCCAGCAGCGCCGTCACCGCCTTGGGCACGTCGCCGTAGCGATCCAGCAGTTCGTCGGTCAGCTCCGCCGCACCCTCGTTGTCACGCAGGGCGGCAATGCGGCGATAGAGATCCATCCGCTGCTCCGCCGAGGGCACGTAGCCCTCCGGGATATAGGCGGACACTGTCAGGTCGGCGGCGCAGTCCGGCGGAATTTCCGCGCGCTTGCCCTGCTGTTCCAGCACCGCGTCGTTCAGCAGCTTCAGGTACATATCGTAGCCCACGCTCATCATGTAGCCGGACTGCTCCGGCCCCAGCAGATTGCCTGCGCCGCGAATCTCCAAGTCCCGCATGGCAATGCGGAAGCCGCTGCCGAACTCCACGTACTCCCGGATGGCGGACAGCCGCTTGCTGGCCACCTCGCTGAGCACCTTTCCGGTGCGGTAGGTAAGGTAGGCGTAGGCTCGCCGCCCCGAACGGCCCACACGGCCCCGGATCTGGTGCAGCTGGCTCAGCCCCAGACGGTCGGCCTCCTCAATAATAAGCGTGTTCACATTGGGAATGTCGATGCCCGTTTCAATGATGGTGGTGCATACCAGCACCTGTATCTGGCCGTCGGCCATCTGCTGCATGACGCGGCTCAGCTCCCGCTCGCCCATCTTACCGTGGGCGGTGGCGATGGCCACCTCGTCCCCCAGCAGCTGCCGTAGCCGTCCGGCGGCGTTTTCGATGTTCTCTACACGGTTGTGAAGGTAATACACCTGACCGCCCCGATCCAGCTCCCGGCGGATGGCCTCGGCGATAACACCCCAGTCGTGCTCCAGCACGTAGGTCTGCACCGGCTGGCGATCCTGAGGCGGCTCCTCGATGGTGCTCATATCCCGGATGCCGGACAGCGCCATGTTCAGCGTCCGGGGGATAGGCGTGGCGGACAGCGTCAGGGTGTCCACCTGCTTCACCCGCTCCCGCAGCTTCTCCTTGTGGGTGACGCCGAAGCGCTGCTCCTCGTCGATGATAAGCAGTCCCAGATCCTTGAACTCCAGATTCTTGTTCAGCAGCTTGTGGGTGCCGATCAGCAGGTCGACGCGGCCCGCCTTCACCCGTTCCAGTATCTCCTTGATCTGTTTCGGGGTGCGGAACCGGGACAGCACCTCCACCGTCACGGGGAAAGAGCGGAACCGGTTCTGGGCGGTGGCGTAATGCTGCTGGGCCAGCACAGTGGTGGGCACCAGAATAGCAGCCTGCTTGCCGTCCAGAATGCATTTCATCACAGCCCGCAGGGCCACCTCCGTTTTGCCGTAGCCCACGTCGCCGCACAGCAGGCGATCCATGGGAACGGCCTTCTCCATGTCGCCCTTGATCTCCTCGATGGCCCGCAGTTGGTCGCCGGTCTCCTCATAGTCGAAGGCGTCCTCAAACTCCCGCTGCCACGGGCTGTCCGGCGAAAAGGCAAAGCCCGGCTGCCGCTGCCTCTGGGCGTACAGCTGGATCAGCCCCGCCGCCAGCTCCTTGGCGGCGGCCTTGGCCCGATAGGTGGTCTTGGCCCACTCGGTGCCGCCCAGCTTATTGAGCTTGGCGGGTCTGTCGCTGTCCTCGCCGCCGGCGCCGATGTACTTGCTCACCAAATCCAGCGACGTGGCGGGCACGTACAGGCAGTCGCTGCCCGCGTAGGCGATTTTGATATAATCCTTTTCCCCCCCGTCCACCGGCAGGCGCAGCATCTCCACAAAACGGCCAATGCCGTGGTGGGCATGCACCACCAGATCGCCGGGGGTCAGGTCGGTATAGGACTGCAGCTTCTGGCGATTGCTGTCCTTGACCCGGCGGGGTTTCTTCTGCTTGCCGCTGACGCTCTCCGTCAGCTGGCCCTCCGTCAGCACCGCCAGCTTCAGCGACGGCCACTCGCTTCCCGCGCTGACCGCACCCAGCAGAATAGTCGCCTGTCCCGGTTGGGGCAGGATACTGCCGTCCAGCGACAGCGCCGCCGTGATGTTCCGTCCCCGCAGCAGCTCCTGCATGTTGTTGGCTCGTACCTGACCGCCGCACAGCACCACCACACGGTACCCGGCGGCCAGATAATGCTCCATATCGGAGGCCGCCGTCTCCAGCGAGCCGCCGTAGGTGCTCAGCTGCCGGGCGGAGATCTGCAGCAGCTCACCCGGCGGCAGCAGATACCGGCTGGTGGGCAGGCTGTCCATCTGGCACAGAGCAAACCGCGCCAATTGCGCCGCCGTCTCCCCCTCTGTCAGAGACAGCTCTCCCATGGCCGGAGCCATAAAGCCGTTTTCCGCCGCAGCGGCTACGTCCTCCTTTAGTTGCCACAGCCAGCCCTTCAGGCCCTCGCTGACCCGTCCGCCCTCGCACACGCAGAGGATGGCGTCCTCCGGCAGATAGTCCAGCGCCGTGGTCTTTTCCGGATACACCGCCGCCAGATACCGGTCGCAGCCGTTGGGGGCGATGCCCTGCCGCAGTGCGTTGGCGTCGGTCTCCAACTGCCGCAGCAGCGGCTCGGTGTGTTCTTTTTTCTTCAGCTTTTTACCCGCCGCTTCCAGCGCGGCGGCGGCTTTCTCCGCTGTGTCCGCGCCCCGGAAGGGCAGCACCTCTCCGGCAGGCAGCAGCAGCGTTTCCTCCAGATTATGCACACGCCGCTGGGTGGTCACATCGAAGACCCCCATGGCGTCCAGCTCGTCGTCCCAGAATTCGCAGCGCACCGGCTGCTCCATAGCGGGGGAAAACACATCCAGGATCCCGCCCCGCAGGGCGAACTGGCCGGGGCCCTCCACCTGCTGGCAGCGGACGTAGCCCGCCGCCGTCAGCCGGGCCGTCAGCGGCTCGATGGGGTAGCTCTCCCCCACCTTCAGCGCAATAACGGTCTCCAGCAGCACGTTTTTCGGCACGCACCGCTGCACCGCCGCGTCGATGGCAGCCACCACCAGCGGCGCTTTTCCGGAGGCCATGGCATACAGCGCCGCAAGGCGCTGATGCTCCCAGCTGCGGCTGGCCGCGGCGCTGGGCCGCAGCTGCCAGTCACGCCGCCGCAGCAGCGTCACATCCCGCCCCGTCAGGGCGTGGAGGTCGCCGCACAGCCGCGCGGCCTCCGTTTCGTCGCCGCACAGCAGCAGCATGGGGCGGCCCGTCTCCTGAAGCATGGCCGCCGCCAGCATAGCCCGATGGACGGGGGATACGCCGGTGACCATGGGCTTGTCGCGGCGCAAGGTGCTGTCCAGCAGTGCGCGAGCCTCGGGCATTTGCAATAGTTCCTTTAGCAGCGCGTTCATATCCCCCTCCTTTCTGTTAGCTGGCGAAAAATCTTACGATTTTTCTGCCAATAGGTTTGCGGTCGGCTGCGCGCACCCTTCGGGTGCACTGGCGACCGAGAAGTATTTTTCCGACGTACACGCCGCCGGAAAAATGATTGAAATTTTTTGCGCCGTGCGCGGCGCAAATTCTGCGAAGCTCTTTACCCGTTGAACTTGTTCATGGCCTTGTCGGGGCCCTCCGCCATCAGGCACAGCGCCGCGTTGGCGGCGCGATCCAGCGTCTGGCGCAGCAGCTTGGCCTCGTCGCCCTTGGGCTTGCCGATGACCCAGTCGATCATCTCGTGATCCGGATGCTCCGGCATGCCCACCCCCACCTTGATGCGAGGGAACTGGTCGGTGCCCAGATGGGCGATGATGTTCTTCAGGCCGTTGTGACCGCCGGCGCTGCCGCCCTTGCGGATGCGCAGCTTGCCCACCGGCAGCGACACATCGTCGGAGATCACCACCACATGATCGGCAGGCACCTTATAAAACCGTGCCGCCTCCCCCACCGATTCGCCGGAGAGGTTCATGTAGGTCTGGGGCTTCATCACCAGTATTTTATTGCCGTCCTTCTCAAAAATACCCGTCCACGCCTTGAAGCGCAGCTTGGGCAGTGTGAATTTTTCCTGCTCCATCAGGCTGTCCAGCGCCAGCCAGCCCATGTTGTGGCGGGTGCTTTCGTACTGTTTGCCGGGATTGCCCAGCCCCACCAGTATCCAGTTGACGCCGCCGCTCTGGTTCCGATTGAAAAACAAGGAGCGTCCCTCCTTTTTCTATGGTAATAATAGGGGAACTGCTGTGCGCAGTTCCCCTATTATAGCACCTGAAAATGAATTTGAAAAGCCTTAGTTAAAAAGCTTGGCGATGGAGATCTCCTGATAGATACGCTCGATGGCCTCGGCAAACATGGGGGCCACGGACAGGTACTTGATCTTTTCGCAGCCCTTGCCCATCTCCTCGGGAATGGTGTTCAGCAGAGCCATCTCCTTGATGACGCTGTTGTTGATACGCTCCAGCGCGGGGCCGGACAGCACGCCGTGGCTGGCGCAGGCGTACACGCTGTTGGCGCCGCCCACCTCCACGATGGCCTTGGCGGCGTTGCAGATGGAACCGGCGGTATCCACCATGTCGTCGAACAGGATGCAATCCTTACCGGCCACATCGCCGATGACGTTCATGACCTCGCACTGGTTGGCCTTCTGGCGGCGCTTGTCCACGATGGCCAGATTCATGTGCAGCTTCTGGGCGAAGGTACGGGCACGGGCCACGCTGCCCACGTCGGGGGACACCACCACCATATCCTCGCACTTCTCGCCGAACTTCTTGGCGTAGTAGTCCACGAACACGGGGTTGCCCAGCAGGTTGTCCACAGGGATATCAAAGAAGCCCTGGATCTGGCTGGCATGGAGATCCATGGTCAGCACGCGGTCGGCGCCGGCGGCGGTCAGCATGTTGGCCACCAGCTTGGCAGAAATGGGGTCGCGGCTCTTGGCCTTACGGTCCTGACGGGCATAGCCGAAATAGGGGATCACCGCCGTGACGCGGCCGGCGCTGGCACGCTTGCAGGCGTCGATCATGATGAGCAGCTCCATCAGGCTGTCGTTGACAGGCTTGCAGGTGGAATTGATGAGGAACACGTCGCTGCCGCGGACGGTCTCATACAGGGAAACGCTGGCCTCGCCGTCAGCGAAGCTCTTGACCTCCGCCTCGCCCAGCTTGGTGCCGATGATCTTGCAGATCTCCTGCGCCAGAGCGGGGTTGGCGTTGCCGGTGAAAATTTTGATGTCCTTGCCGTGAGAAATCATGGTGAAACATCCTCCTCTTTTGTTATTTTTTATGTAAAATTTTTTTACTTTTTCTTGCTTTTGAAGAACCGGGCGGCCCAACCCAGCTTGTTCTCCTGCCGCGCACGGGCAATGGCCAGCGCCCCGGCAGGTACGTCCTTGTCCACGGTGGAACCGGCGGCGGTATACGCCCCGTCCCCGATGGTGACGGGAGCGATCAGGTTGGTATTGCAGCCCAGGAACACATCGTCCCCCACGGTGCAGCGGTACTTCTTCAGCCCGTTATAATTGGTGGTAACAGTGCCGCAGCCGAAATTCACCCGCTTGCCGATATCGCTGTCGCCTACATAAGTGAGGTGGCTGACCTTGGTGCCGTCGTCCAGCTTGGAGTTCTTCAGCTCCACAAAATCGCCGATGCGGCAGTGGTCGCCCACGGTGCAGTCCGGCCGCACATAGGCAAAGGGCCCCACGGTGGTGTGGCTGCCGATGGTGCTTTCGTTCAGCTGGCTGGCGTTGACGGTGGTGTACTCCCCCACCACGCAGTCCCGGATCATGGAATTGGGCCCGATCTCACAGCCGGTGCCGATGACCGTCCCGCCCCGCAGGATGGTACCCGGCAGCAGCGTCACGCCGGGAGCCACAGCGCACCGGGGATCCACATAGGTGTTGTTGGGATCGACGACGGTGACGCCGTTCAGCGCCATCCGCTTCATCAGCAGCTCACGAGCATCAGGCATAGCGGCCTGCAATGCGGCGGCGTTGGCCACCGGCAAAAATGCGGGCGGCAGCGTCTCCGCCTGCCAGAGCGTGCGGATACCCACAGCCTCCGCAGGGCAATCTGTCAGGGACAGGCTCTCCGCCAGACGAGTCCGCAGCACAGCGGTGTCGGCGGCGTAAACGGCGCGGGATTCCTCTCCCGCTGTGGGAACCACCGGGCCGGGAACGACGATCACACCGCCCTCGGCGGCGGAAAACGCCTCCTCCAACCTGTCATAAAAGCTCACGCCGGAGATATCATGCAGCGCCTCGGCCGCCTCGTTTCGCCAATTTTCCTCACAGACAACAAAAAACCGCTCAATACCGCAGGCCAACAACTCCTGACACACCCATCGGACAACGGGGCAAAAGAGCATCGGCTGCAGCATCAGCGGTTTCATAGCGGTATCAGCGCCGGCACCGCCGGCGCGAAGATCAATGATCGCCAGTTTGTGATCCATTGGAAAACACCCCCTATAAAGAGAGATACGAATTCTTCTTATAGGTAGTATAACATATCCTACGGGAAAATCCAGTGTTTTCACAGAGAAATTCCAACAACTTTTTGCCGCTGCCGCCGCAAAAAATGGGGAAAAAGGGAGAAAGAACGGTTTTTCCGGAAAATCATCGTTCAAAACGAATATTTTAATGAGAAAAACGGACTTTTTAACAATTTTGATGTTGAATTTCTGAAAGAATTGCTTTATACTAGGGAAGCTTTTTGATAAAGGAGTGGAGAAGTCATGCTGAACATTGTGCTGGTGGAGCCGGAGATCCCACAGAACTGCGGCAACATCGCCCGCACCTGCGCCGCCACCGGCAACCGTCTGCATCTGATCCGCCCTCTGGGCTTTGATATTTCCGACCGGGCTGTGAAGCGGGCCGGTCTGGACTACTGGCATCTGGTGGAGGTGCGGGACTACGACGGGCTGGACGATCTGTTCCGCCAGCATCCCGAAGCGCTGGCCGATCTGTGGCTGGCCACCACCAAGGCTCCGCAGGATTACACGCAGGCCCGATTCTCGCCGGACTGCTGGCTGTTTTTCGGCAAGGAGACGGCGGGGCTGCCGGAGGACTTCCGCAAGGCCCACTATGACCGCTGCATCCGCCTGCCCATGCGGCAGGACGCCCGGAGCCTGAACCTCAGCAACTCCGTGGCCATCCTGACCTACGAGGCATTGCGCCAGACCGGCTTCCCCGGCCTGTGCGGCACAGGTGAAATGGCAGAGGAACACAACAATACCACTCTGTAAAGGAGACGCGAATATGAACTACAACAAGAAAACCATCATGGACGTGGATGTAGCGGGCAAGAAGATCCTGCTGCGCTGCGATTTCAACGTACCGCAGGACAAGGCCACCGGCGAGATCACCAGTGACAAGCGCATCGTGGCGGCGCTGCCCACCATCCGGTACCTGCTGGACAAGGGTGCGGCGGTGATCGCCTGTTCCCATCTGGGCAAGCCCAAGGGCGAGTGGAAGGAAAAGCTGAGCCTTGCCCCTGTGGCGAAGCGTCTCAGTGAGCTGCTGGGCCGCGAGGTCATCTTCGCCAAGGATATCGTGGGCGAGGACGCCAAGGCCAAGGCTGCCGCTCTGAAAGGCGGCGAGATCCTGCTGCTGGAGAACCTGCGCTTCGATCCCCGCGAGGAGAAGAACGATCCCAGCTTTGCCAAGGAGCTGGCCGCTATGGCGGAGCTGTACGTGTCCGACGCCTTCGGCACCGTGCACCGGGCCCACGCCTCCACCGCCGGTGTGGCGGCTTATCTCCCCGCCGTCTCCGGCTTCCTGATCGAGAAGGAGCTGGAAGTCATCGGCGGCGCGCTGGCCAACCCCAAGCGGCCTCTGGTAGCTATCCTTGGCGGCAGCAAGGTCTCCTCCAAGATTGGCGTCATCAACAATCTGCTGGAGATCGCCGACACCATCATCATCGGCGGCGG
>ERZ780157.1166-NODE-1166-length-29457-cov-32.758350_pt1 | contig 29457 bp, 30 predicted proteins | sample MGYA00511169_ERZ780157 | MGnify/ENA primary metagenome ERZ780157 (study PRJEB29588, sample SAMEA1965149) | human gut metagenome | biome: human gut; feature: human-associated habitat; material: faeces | place: Denmark | collected 2008/2010 ... | reverse complement strand
GTTCCTCTTCCGGCGGCAGTGATTCCGGCAGCTCGGGAAGCGGCTCCGGTTCGGGGGGCGTAAGTCCAATGGGTAGAGGAACTTATACAAGAAGCTGTTCTTGCGTTCCCGAACCTGGTTCTGAAACATACTATCTAATACGGATAGTTACACAGAATAGGTGTAACATAGGTGGGAGAAGTTGGACAGATGATTATACAACAGCTCCAACAGGTGGATATGAAAATTGTCTGGAACGAATAGTTAGAGACGGTTATTGTTCACCTTCCAGCGGTGAATTTCAGGGAGGCGGTTGTCCTTCAGAATAACGAAAAAATTCCCTTTGTTTATTTAACAAAGGGAATTTGTGAATTCCTTACATATGGTTGTTAGTGGTTGTAAAATGGCTGGATATTCTTCTTTTTCTCCTTATACGGAAGATACAGGGAGAGGGTGCAATAAGACCGTGCCTTGCAATTAATCGGTTGTTGGTGTTGAAGTTTATATTTTATTTATACACATGGCGGGAGAGGGCGGTTGCTTTTTCCCGCTTAAATTCGTATAACTCCTTATATTGAGGAGAAATGCGTATGATATTTTCAAAATTTGAGCGGATGGCGGCGTGGCGTTATCTCCGGGCAAAGCGCAAAGAAGGCTTTATCTCGGTGATTACCGGTTTTGCCGTTGTCGGAATCGCGCTCGGCGTGGCGACGCTGATTATTGTGATGTCGGTGATGAATGGTTTTCGCGCGGAGCTTTTGTCGCGTATTCTCGGTATTAACGGCCATATCGGCATTGTATCAACCGTCGGGCTGCCGTTTAATAATTATCATCAGGCGGTGCAGGATATTGCCGCGATTGAAAATGTCAAAATCGTTATTCCGCAAATTGAGAAACAACTACTGGCGACGTCTGGTCGTGCGGCAGAAGGCGCCATGGTGCGTGGTATCAGCCGGGAGGATATTGTGCGTAAGCCGGTTTTGGCCGAGGGATTTAAAGGTTCCGATCTCAATGCTTTTGAAGGTGATGTGGTGATTGTCGGCAGCCGTTTTGCCCAGAAAATGGGGCTGGTTCCCGGGGCGGAGCTGACGCTGATTTCACCGAACGGCAAAGTGACTGCTTTTGGTACGGTGCCGCGGATGAAAAGTTATCGGGTTATTGGCATGTTTGATGTCGGTATGTATGAATATGACGCCAATTATATCTTTATGCCGCTTGAGGCTGCGCAGAAATATTTCGGGCTGGGCGACGCTGTGACACAGATTGATGTGACGCTGGAAAATGATGAAATGCTGAGGCCGGTTCGCCAGGCGATTGAACAGAGCGTGGGTGCGGCGGCTTATGTTTATGACTGGAAGCAGACTAACTCTGCTTTCTTTAATGCCATTGATGTGGAGCGTAACGTGATGTTTATCGTGCTGACGTTGATTATTCTGGTGGCGGCGTTTAACATCATTACCGGGCTGATTATGCTGGTGAAGGACAAGGCGCGCGATGTGGCGGTTTTGCGCACAATGGGCGCGACCAAGGGTATGATTATGCGTATTTTCTTTGTTGACGGCGCTTTTATCGGCATGGTCGGTACGGCGGCAGGGCTGCTGCTGGGGCTGTTGTTTTGCCATAACATTGAAAACATCCGCCAGCTTTTGCAAAAGATTTCAGGGCAGGATTTGTTTTCGGCCGAGATTTATTTTCTTTCACAGCTGCCGGCCAAGGTTAATGCGACGGAAGTGGCGGCGGTGGTGCTGATGGCTTTGTTGTTGTCTTTCCTGGCCACGCTTTATCCGGCTTACCGTGCGGCCAAGTTTGATCCGGTGGAGGCGTTGCGTTATGAATAAACAAACTGTTCCTGTCTTGGAGCTTAAAAAAGTTACCCGAAAGTTTAAACAAGGCTCGCAGATGCTGGAAATTCTGAAAGGGGTTGATTTGGTTCTCCGCCCGGGAGAAATTACGGCGTTGGTCGGGCCGAGCGGTTCGGGAAAATCGACGCTTTTGCAGATTGCCGGGCTGTTGGACAAGCCGAGCGGCGGCGAAGTGTTGCTTGACGGGCAGAAATGCGGCAAGGCAGGGGATGCGCTGCGTACTGTTTTGCGGCGGGATTTTGTCGGCTTTGTATATCAGTATCACAACCTGCTGCCGGATTTTAACGCTTTGGAAAATGTGATGCTGCCGATGCTGATTGCCGGGGCAAATGCCAAAGCGGCGGCGGAACGCGCGGAATTTTTACTGTCGCGTCTGAAAATGGACAAGCGTTTGAAGCACCGGCCAAGCGAGATGTCGGGCGGCGAACAGCAGCGTGTGGCGATAGCGCGGGCTTTGGCCAATCAGCCGAAATTGCTGTTGGCGGACGAGCCGACCGGCAACCTGGATCCGAAAACTTCGGAAACTGTATTTAATGCATTGTTGGGAATTGTTCGTGAAACGGGGCTGGCGGCATTAATCGCAACCCATAACTTTGAACTGGCGGAACGGATGGACCGCCGGGTCAGCCTTGAAGAAGGGCGGCTGGTCGAGTTGGGCAGCCTGCGCAGTGAAGCTTCAGGGGGTGGAGAGAGCTTTTATTAGGAGGGCAAAATGATAAAACTGAAAAAAGTCTGGTTGTGCGGCATGGGTTTTATGATGGCGGGCGCGGCACTGTCCGAGGCTAAATATGTGGCGCCGGCCGATGTTAAAACCCGCGGCACCAAGGTCAGCGAATATATGTTTTACAATCAGGATGCTGACAAGGACGGCAAAATGACGCTGGAAGAGTTTAAAAATCAGGCGCAAACCAGAGATGTCAAGCAGTATAACCGGGCGCTCAAGAAAAAAGGCCTCTACATGACTCCCGAAAAGCAGTTTGAAGTCATGGACACGGACAAGGACGGCAAGATTACGCCGGAGGAGTTGGCTAAGTTTTTAGACGAGCAACGCTCCCAAATGAATTAAAAGTTCGTATTTTGGGCTTCTAATACAGATTTAGCGGGTCGGCGCCATCCTCATTTACTACTATGTAAACTCCGGTGTCGCCGCCCTAAAATCTTATTATAAGCCTCAAACTCCGAACTTTTTCAGTGGCTAAGGATGTTGTTTGAGTACTCTCCATATTTTTAAAAGTGCCTTATTCATATATCGCATTTTCACAGCGGCTAAGGATGTTGTTTGTTCTTTATAAGTTTTTTGGGGCGTAAATTGTGAAAAAAACGGGGAGGGACATGATGTTCCTCTCCGTTTTTTCTTTAAAGTATGACCTGCGTTCCGTTCAGAGAACAGTCAAACAGTTCAAATCCATTTCCGTTTTTACGGATGTAGCAATGAATGCGCGATACAGTTCTGTCGTAATTTGAAACGATAATATCACAAAATTCATCGCTGCGTCCGAAAACGAGAATGCTCCCGTCTTTCAAATTGTTTAAACGCTGCTGCAGGTTGAACAGGTCAATCGTGTAGGCGCTTATTTGAAGTTTGGGAAGAATGCGTCCGCTAAATTTGGCAATAAGCTTTGCCTCACGACCGTTGTTCTTTACTTCATTCTTGATGCTCACTTCGCGGAAATTTAATGTTGTTGCCATAACTTTATCTTTTTTATAATTTAACATAATAATATTTTTGTATTTTTATATTATTATATAATTTTGATATTGTCAATACTTAATTTTAGTGAGTTGACGGAAATTTTATTATAAAAAATGCTTGATTCTTTTGGGGAATGAGTATATAAAGCAAAACGATGACCGGGCGAATCTGTGCGTATGGCATGCCGGAGCGCCTTGAAAGCATCCTAAGCATAACTTTAAGAAAGGAAGCCAAATGCCTAAATTGAAAACTAAAAGCGCTGCAAAAAAGCGTTTCAGCGTTACCGGAAGCGGCAAGCTGAAGAGAAATTTTGCCAATAAGAGACACTTGCTCTTTAATAAAGGTACCAAAATGAAAAGACAAGCACGCGGCACGACCTTGGTTAACGAGGCTGACGTTAAGATTGTTAAACAGTTTATGCCGTATATTTAAGGAGGAAAATTAGATGTCTCGCGTTAAAAGAGGTTTGACGGCACATGCTCGTCACAAGAAAATTTTATCAATGGCCAAAGGTTACAGAGGACGCAACAAAAACGTTTTCAGAGTAGCTGTTGAAAAAGTTGAAAAAGGTTTACAGTACGCTTACCGCGACAGAAGAGCCAAGAAGAGAAGTTTCCGCGCTTTGTGGATTCAGAGAATCAACGCTGCGGCGCGTTTGAACGATATGACTTATTCTCGATTTATGAGCGGGCTTATCAAAGCCGGCATCGAACTCGACCGAAAAGTCCTTGCTGATATCGCTTTGAAAGAGCCTGCCAATTTTGCCAAGCTGGTTGAAGCTGCAAAGGGCGCTTTGAGCAAATAGTTTGTTTCGGTTTCGGGCGGGGAAGTATTTTCGCTTTGGAAAAAAAAACAGGCTGATATGTATCAGAGTTTGAAATTTATAAGAGTTAACCTTGAGAGTGTTTCGGGTTAACTCTTTTTACGTTTAAATCCATATGCTTTATTATTATTCAGAAAGTTAATTAAATTCTAGGTGAAAAAATGGAAAATTTAGAGAATATGAAAGCAGAAATGCTGGCGGCAATTGCAGCGGTTCAGGATATGAAGGCCTGGGATGAAGTCAGGGTTTCACTGAGCGGTAAAAAAGGAAAAATTACCGAGATGATGAAGTCGCTCGGTTCTCTGGCGCCGGAAGAAAGAATCGAGGCCGGCAAAAAACTTAATGTTTTGAAGAGCGAGATTGAGAAAGCTCTGGAAAATCGCCGCGGCGAATTGGCTGAGGCCGAGATGAATGCTAAGCTGGCTCAGGAAAAAATAGATGTTACTCTGCCGGTTCGTCCCGAAGTTCAGGGGCGGATTCATCCTGTTTCCAAAATCTATGAGGAAATTGTTGCTATTTTCGGGCAGATGGGGTTTGAAGTTGCCGAAGGGCCGGATATTGAAGACCAGTTTCATAATTTTAATGCTCTGAATATGCCGGCAAACCATCCGGCGCGCCAGATGCAGGACACTTTCTATATTCCCAATACCAAGAGCACAGATTTTGATGACAGTTATGTGGTCAGAACTCATACCTCGCCGGTGCAAATTCGGACAATGGAAAACAAAAAGCCGCCTATTCGCATTATTGCGCCGGGGCGGACCTATCGTTCAGATTATGACGCCACGCATACGCCGATGTTTCATCAGGTTGAAGGGCTGGTTATTGACAAGAGCATTACCATGGCGCACCTTAAGGGCTGTCTGTATGACTTTGTCAAAGCCTTTTTTGAGCTGGACGATGTGCCGGTGCGTTATCGTCCGTCTTATTTTCCGTTTACGGAGCCGTCAGCTGAAATGGATATTGGTTGTTTGAAAAGCAAGAGTGAGTTGAAAATCGGCGCCGGTACCGACTGGCTGGAAATTCTCGGTTGCGGCATGGTTCATCCCAATGTGTTGCGGGCGGGCGGCATTGACCCCGATGAATATCAGGGCTTTGCCTTTGGCGTCGGCATTGACCGTTTGGCAATGCTGAAATACGGTATTCCCGACCTCAGGACATTTTTTGAGTCGGATGTTCGCTGGTTGAAGCATTATGGCTTTAATCCTTTGGATTTTTCTTCTATGACCGGCGGTTTAAGCAATAACGGAGGCAGTGCGCGATGAAATTTACATTATCTTGGTTAAAAGAACATTTGGATACAAACGCTTCAGTGGCAGAGATTGCCGAGACGCTGACGAAAATCGGTTTGGAAGTGGAAGAGGTTTATAACCCGGCTGACCAGCTGAAAGGTTTTGTAACGGCGCGGGTAGAAAGTTTTGAAATGCATCCGGATTCAGACCATTTGCATGTTCTGACCGTTAATGACGGCAAAGAAAAATTGCAGGTTGTCTGCGGCGCACCCAACTGCCGCAATAACATGTCCGGAATTTTTGCGCCGGTCGGAACATTGATTCCGGCTTTCGGCGAAGTGCTGAAAGTTGGAAAAATCCGCGGCGTGGAAAGTTTTGGCATGATGTGCTCTGAGAAAGAGCTTGGTGTCGGTGAGGACCACAACGGCATTATCATTCTGCCGGATGACACACAGCCCGGGCTGCCGGCGGCTGAAGTGTTGAATATTGACCCGGTTTTTGAGATTTCGATTACGCCAAACCGGGCGGAGTGCCTCGGTGTGCGCGGTATTGCCAGAGATTTGGCCGCTGCCGGCTTGGGCAAGCTTAAACCGTTGACGATTAAAAAAGTGCCGGGAACGTTTGCGTCGCCAATACAGGTTGAGATTAAAGACAAGGCGGCTTGTCCGGTTTATGTCGGGCGCTATATTAAGGGTGTGGACAATAAGGCCGAAACACCAAAGTGGATGAAAGACCGTCTGGCGGCTATCGGGTTGCATTCGATTTCGCCGTTAGTTGATGTTACCAATTACATTAACTATGATTTGGCGCGTCCGCTGCATGTTTTTGATGCTGACAAGCTTAAGGGAAACGTTACCATCCGCATGGCGAAAGAGGGTGAAAAATTTACTTCTCTTGAGGGTAAGGAATATGCGCTTGACGCTCAGAGCCTCGGTATTTGCGATGATGAGGGCGTGCAGTGTCTGGGCGGCATTATGGGTGGCGCGGAAAAGGGATGCACGGCCGATACGATTAACGTGTTTGTCGAATGTGCGTTGTTTGACCCGACGGTAACAGCCCGTACCGGCCGCAAGTTTCAGATTGATTCCGACTCCCGCTATCGTTATGAACGCTGGGTTGATCCTAAGTCCAATGTGCTTGGTTCTGATTATGCCGTGCAGTTGATTACGGAAATTTGCGGCGGGCAGGCGGCAGAGCCGGTGATGGACGGTGCGGAAGATTTTGCGCCGCAGGCAGCTTATATCAGGCCGTCACGGGTTAAGGAATTTGTCGGGATTGATGTGGCTAAGGGAAAAATTGTTGAAATTTTGAATAACCTCGGTTTTGCGACTTCTGACGAAGGCGATAAGATTAAAGCCGTTTCACCAACTTGGCGCGGAGATATTGAAGGCGAGCATGACCTGATTGAAGAAGTTGTACGCATGATTGGGCTGAATGAAATTCCGGCCGAAACCTTACCGCATGACAAGTTTCCGAAGCAGGTTCTTTCTCCGGCGCAGCAGCGTCTGGTAACGGTCAAGCATGAACTGGCTTCCCGCGGTATGTATGAAACCGTAACATGGAGTTTTACTGATTCAACGCTGGCGGAAAAGTTCCGCAAGTCTGATGACGCGGTTCTGCTTTATAATCCGATTGCCGCCGACCTTAACGAAATGCGCCCGTCGCTTTTGCCTAACCTGTTGTTGGCGGTTAAGAACAATGCCGCGCGCGGTTACGGTAATATATCGCTGTTTGAGGCAGGGCCGGAATTTTACGGTCGTGAGCCGGGGCAGCAAAATCTGGTTGCTGCCGGTGTACGCAGCGGTATGACCGCTAAGAAAAACTGGATTGGCGATGTCCGCCCTTATGATGTTTTTGATGCCAAGGCTGATGCTTTGGCGGCGATTGCTGCGGCCAACGGTCCATGGGAAAATGCGCAGATTACTACTGATGCGCCGGCTTATTATCATCCGGGCAGAAGCGGTGTCTTGCGCCTGGGTAAGAATGTTCTGGCCTGCTTTGGGGAAATTCATCCGGCAGTTTTGAAGAAATTCGGTATTAAGCAGCGGGTTGTTGCTTTTGAGGTCAATTTGAGCAATATTCCGTTGCCGCGCGGTAATGCCGGAAAGGCACGCAAAAAGCTTGAATTGTCTTCATTTCAGCCGGTGGATAAGGATTTGGCCTTTATCGTCGACAAGTCAGTCAGCGCGATTAATGTGTTGACTGCAGCTAAAAATGCCGACCGCGACTATATCAGCGATGTTCGCATCTTTGACGAATATGAAGGTGAAAATCTTCCCGAAGGCAAAAAATCCATTGCCATAGCCGTAACCTTCCAGCCCAAGGCGGCCACATTTACTGACAAAGAGCTGGAAAATCTTATGGCTAAGGTTGAGGTGGAGGTTGTTAAGAAGTGTTCCGCCTCTCTAAGGAGTTAGGGGCGTGCAAAAGGGCTGTGCCCTTTATCTCACCCATGGATGGTAGGTTTATAAATAAAGCCCGGTTTTTTCCGGGCTTTTTTATAATAAATTGTGTTTTACTGTAAAAACTAAAAAAGTAATTAAGTTTTTGAGAAAAGGAAAGACAATTTAATAAAAAGGTTGACAATTTGTCTAAAATATGTTTTATCAAAATCAGATATTCTATTATTAACTCAAAAATTATAATTATGAAACAAGTAGATGTTATGCTGAAAAATGCGGAAAAAGATTACGGTAACGCTTTAAATGTTTTTATGCTTTTAAAAATGGGAATGCTTCCGGCATCAATCGAAGATTTTATGTCGGCTTATTATCTGGCAAGAAAATGGTGTGCATGGCTGCAAAATCCCGATTTGCCAGATTGTCCGTTGGAGTATAAAGATGTGGATTATACAGCAGCGTTGGATATGATGCAGAATTCTGCCAAGGAACTTGAGGAATATTTGAGAGAAAACCATGCTTTAGTTGGTATGGTATTCTGTAATTTTAACAAGAATATTCTGACATTGGCGGCTAAAGACAGTGATGACGAAGCCGTTGCGGCAGCAAGATCTTATGTTGCGGTTTTGACGCAAACCGCTGATTTTTTTGTATCGCAGGGCGATAGTTTTTTTGCCGATATGATGAAAGAATAATTATTAAAAAACAGCCGTTCTATTGAATGGCTGTTTTTTTGTTGTTAAGTGATTGAGTTTCATCAAAAAAAAATACATTCCATTTTATTCAATCCGGATTAGATAATTCTTGCAATATCCCGTTTTACCGCGTATTGTTTTGTTTATGTCGGAGTAAAAGATATATGTCTAAGTGTTTGATTTTGTTTTGTGTTTTAGTAACTTTTGTGCTTACCGGATGTTCCTGCAGGGATTCTTATAATACCTTTATTAAGAATTCCCGCGGGGAGAAAATTTATGTTGAAGTCAGCGGTTTAAACAACAAGGCCGGGAAGCGGCTGGTTTTTCTGCAGCACGGTATGGGAACCAGCCATAAGGATTATCTCATTCAAGCTGCCAAGCAGATTTTTGAGGAGAACGGTTTTACGGTTGTGGCGTTTGACAATCGCAACGCTTTGGGCGAAAGCGACGGAAAACTTGAGAATGCCAGCATTTCAACTTATATTGAAGATTTAAATACGGTTATTGATTGGAGCCGGGAGCAGGATTTTTATTCGGAGCCGTTTTCCTTGCTGGGCGTTTCCATGGGCGGAGCCAGCGTTATTGAATTTTCCCGTCTTCATCCCGCGGAAGTCTGTGAGTTGATCCTGATTTCTCCGGTCGTCGGCGGAAAATATTGGGAAGAAGCCGCTTTGGCTTATACGCCGGAGGACTATAAAAACTGGCGGTCTAAGGGGTGGTATCTGTTCAGCAATGGGGAAGAGATTTCCCGGGTTCCTTATACGCTGGTGGAAGATGCCAAAAAATATGATGCGGTGAAAACAGCCGGCAGTATCCGGGCAGATGTCCTGATTATTGTCGGGGATAAGGATGTTATTTCCGCTCCGGAACATAATCGTTTGTTTTTTTACCGTCTTAACACGGTGAAGAAAATGGTCGTTTTGCCGGACAGCGACCACATTTATCTCAACCTTTATCAAAGCGGCCGTGTTTATGATGCCTTCAAAACTGTGATTGAACCGGAGATAAAGGCTGGCTGTCGCTGCTGAGCCTTCCGGCGGCGTTTCACATCATGCTATATTTTGTCTAGACAAATGTCATTATTTGTGCTAATGCTGTCTGCACTTAATGATTATTATGCCTATTATCGTGGATAAGTGTGTTACGATGTGAAGTGTCTGCATAATAATCTTTTTTCATGATTATATTATTTTTTTGTTTAATTCATATAATTTTTTAGTTTATGAAAAAGATAATATTTTTTGCAGCAATGTTTTGTTCAGCGGTGCTGATGTGCCGGGGACAGGAAGTGAAAAGCGATGTTTCAAACTGGGCTGAAAACTATTTTCTTAACGGAATAGAAGTTGAGCCTTATTACAAAACAAATCCCCGCGATGAAATTCTTTATCTTCCCGATATTGGCGTTGAGCTGGTATGGAAGTCGGAAGTCGGAGAACTGTATGTTTTGAAACAGGCAGATTTTACGGTGACAAATGTCTTTACGGACGGAACGAGCGAAAAGCATCAGCAGCGAGCCTGGGCGGTTGACCGCGTTTATGGTATCAGCGAACTGGGCTGGGAGGACGAACCGCTGATTTTGGCAATTGCTGAGAACGGAAAGTATGTTTTGGAGGTGAAAAGCTCCGATATTTCTGTTCGCGCCAGAATTTTGTGGGATGATAAAGTTATTCTGGAAAGAAAATGGTCTGTCAAACTTTTAAGATAAATTACCATGAGGAAAAAAAGGTATTTTTTTGACAAGATTCAAATCTTTTTGGTTTTGTTTATCGTGTTGGTCATTATTCTGGTAGTGCAAACCTGCCGCCAAGATAGTGATATGTCTTCGGAACCGTCGTTTAATCAGGAAATTTGCAGTAAGGAGATGGTGGCTTTTGCCGAAGGATGTCCGCTGTATTTTTCATGGAACGGCAAGACGCTGTATCTGATGTGCCGAAAAACCGTTGCTTTTGAAACGGTTGACGGTGTGCGAGAACGTCATGGACAAGTAATACGTGATTTTACGTTTGGGCATGTTTCTCTTCCCGACCAGCCCGGTGTTGTTGAGGAGAAGGAAATGCTTGTTGCACGAACAGGTTCTGACAGAACTTTCTTTCTGCAGACCAAAGCAACTGTCCGTGGCATTGACTATTGTCTGTACCGCATCCAAGACGGAGTCAAAACAATTGTGTGCACAGGCTGTTTTTCATCCTAACAGACTTTGAGATTAATACCGTTCTCGCCGTTTGTGGCCGGAGCGGTATTTTTTTGTTTTTAACAGGCAGGGGCTCTTTGCTGAGGCAGGTGTGTATTTTTTTCAAATTATCTCTTGACTAACCGGTCGGATTATTTTATTTTCAACACTGTTCTCGGGCCCTTAGCTCAGTTGGTTAGAGCAGGCCGCTCATAACGGTCTGGTCGTTGGTTCAAGTCCATCAGGGCCCACCATAGTTAGCAGCTTCCATCACGGGAGCTGTTTTTCTTTTAAAAATCAACGACTTGGCTGAGTTCGAATGTTGTAAATTTCAAAATCATATTTTGGGAGAGTTTTCCGAACTCGTTTGTTTATATTTCTTTATTTTTCAATGGTTTGATTGAGAAAGAGGCTAGCTGGGTTTGTGGCATATTTTAATTTACATCACCTAATACGATAGTTTCTTTGATTTTTTTGATGTCTTTAAGATATGGAATGATTGCTTTAGGGTAGAAATCAGAATTAGCAAGTTTATCTATTTCAATCCATTTAATTTGTTGATTATCTCCGTCCGGTTCTGTCCCACAGGCTAAAGTTGAAAAATCAGAAACAGAACATTCAAACATTAATTCAGCTTGATGAAAACAGTCTAAATCTATGGTTTGGTTGTGATTCTTTGCGATATAATCTCTTGCTAATACTAACCGAACAGGTTTAACATCAAGGGACAGTTCTTCTTTGCATTCTCGAATTAGTGCCTCGGTCATTGTTTCTCCCCATTGGTGTCCACCACCGGGAAGTTTGCAGAATCGTCCTCTACCGTAATCACAACTTTCAACCAATAATTTGTTACCTTTGATAATGATTGCTTTGACCGAATAACGAAAAACTTTTTCCATTGCTTTGTTCCTAGGTTTTACTTTAGTAAAGTATAGATAAAAAAATTTAAATATAAAGCAAAAAATCAGTTCATGAATTGCTAGCTAAGCCCCACCATAAAAATCCCTCCCGCTGCGGAGGGGTTTTTTTTATGGTTCGAATGTAACACTACCTGCTTATGCAGGTAGTGTTACATTCCAGCCCAGCCGTTAGACTTGCGTAGCCTTTGGGCTGGGCGGACGAAGTTCGGAATGGTTAATACCACTTGCGTTAGCTAGTGGAAGTTTATGGTGAATTTGATATCTTGAACCAATAGGGATATAGGTACAAATGTTTGGGAACATTTTTTGCTTTAGTCTATTTTCCGACAGGTGCAGTCTGTAAGATGGTCATTGACAAAGCCGGTAGCCTGCAAATAGGCGTAACAGATTGTTGTACCGAAGAATTTAAATCCCCGTTTTTTCATATCGCGGCTGATGGTGTCGGATATGGGAGATGATGCGGGAATTTCGCTTAGTGAGCGGAAGTTGTTAATGATTGGTTTTCCGTTTGGAAAAAATGATGAAATGTAGCGGTGAAAGCTGCCGAATTCTTTCTGTAGAGAAAGAAACAGGCGGGCATTGTTGATTGCGGATTTTATTTTCAGGCGGTTCCTTATAATGCCGGGGAACTGCATCAGTTTTTCAATATCATTTTCGCTCATTTGTGCGATGCGCGCGACGTCAAAATCATGAAAAGCCTGACGGTAGCCGTCGCGTTTTTTGAGAATGGTTATCCAGTTTAAACCGGCCTGCGCGCTTTCAAGTACAAGAAATTCAAACAATGTTTTATCGTCTTTGACCGGCTTTCCCCATTCTTCATCATGATATTTTATATAATCGCTGTCTGTTCCGCACCAACCGCAACGGCCGTTGATAATATCCTGCATTGCTGTTCTTGTCCTTATTGTTTGAAGAATATGTAAAACCATATATTAGTTGCCGTTAATATCAGGTTAAAATTTGACGAAATTTTGATTTACAGAGGGGGAAAATTATAGTATAATAAAGTTGTATTTTAAGTATTATGAATATTACTGTGTGGATTTTGTCCTGATAACCGCTTTTATGGGTGGGATTTTATTCGTTTCGTAATTTCTTTGCTTAATAGTTTTTTACATTTATTAATAAATAAGAGGGAACGGGACGTGTAAAGGCACCCCCTCTCTAAATAACCCCGGATTGTTATGGCAAAATTAGAAAAAGTGTTTGTGGTTAGCTTAGTTGTTGCAATGGCAGGTGTTGTCGGCTTCTGGTTCTTCGGTTTCCGAGAAAATATGGGCGCTTCGTTTTGGTCAATCTTGATTGCCGGCATAGCTGCATGGATTGCGATTGGCGCTGTCGGATTGAAAAAATTACGCACCGGCAGTAGCTATTTTTAATTAAGCTAATCCTCAAGAAAAAACAGCTCCTGTCGGGGCTGTTTTTTGGTTTATGTCGATTGACAAAAATGACAAATCATGGTATTTTTGTAAAAATAAATACGCAGAGGTTTGGATGACTATTGACGAATATATTGAAGACTGTCGGCAGAAGCGGCAGGGGAAGAGTTTTGCCTTTTTGGCGGAGCGTTGCGAAACATCGGCAGAGGCACCGTACCGGATACGGCCTGCCGGCACAATCGGCGCTGACGAAAATCTGGTTTTGGTTCTGTCCGGAACCGGCGGGGCGGGGATTAATCTGCGCGGTTATAACAGTATGCTGAAAAAGGTTGACCGCTTTGTTCAGGATAACCTGAAGATCAAGGCTGCTCCGGTGCGGGTATGTGTTGCCGTTTGCGATTTCGGAAAATATCATTTTGACAAGACGGCGCGGAAAGGGGCGCATTATGAAGCTAATTGGCCGCAGCATCTGGCAGAGCTGCGTTATAATGTTCCGGAAAAATGCCGTGAAGAAACTTTTAATCCCGCTTATATCAGGGATGTTTTTGAAGCAGCGGTTTTACCGCGAATTGCGAAAAACGGTGGAAATGATCGTTTCAGTCAAACGCAGGCCATGCAGAATATCCGCCGGCTGAATATTGTCGGGCATTGTCACGGCGGTTATGTGGCTTTGCAGTTGGAAAAGCTGATGAATGACAAAATGACGGAACTGGGGTATTCTTCCGAGGAACAGCTACAACTTAAGTCGCAGCTGCTGGTGTTGGCGTATAATCCCGATTGTCCGAAACATATATCAAAAACGCGTTTTATCAGTATTGAATCATCGCAGGACGCGCATAATGAATATAATAATTATATTAAAGAATGGTTGTTGATGGAACCGAAAGACTTTGGCGTCTGCTATCTAACCAAAGGTTTGGGAAGGACATTGATGTGTGCGCAGGTTGACAAGTCCGGCGTTGAAAACAATCCGGTGCGTGCGGCAGAAGCTTTTGACGCTGACGAATGGTTTAGAGGCAAAAGCAGGAAAACAGAACTCGGCGAACATGATTTTCTCGGTTTTGAACCGGTTGCCAATATGAGTAAAGGCGCTTTGAAATTGCAGCTTTTTGCCAATAATATTTTGAAGAATGCGGTCAGAAATTCCCAGAAGCAGGGCGGGGATAATTTTATACCTTTGCCGAAAATACAGAATTTGGCGGCGGACAGTCTGACGCAAAAATGTGATTTTGCCAAGGCTGCGATTACCGGATTTCGTCTGTATAACCAAGTTATGAATATGGATAGAAGCCGGATTGACGCTTATGCCAACTGGCGCCGTTCAATCCCGAGAGTTGAACTTGACTGACAAGTTTTCTGCCAGCCGTTGAGATATAAGAAAACCCGCTAAAAAGCGGGTTTTGTCTTTTTGAGGCATTGTTCTATTTCGTCTTCTGGCCGAATATTTGCAGGAACGAAGCGTTTTGCTTTTCACTGCGGACTTGTTCCTGCTGTTTCAGAACTTCGGTGCGTTCTTCGCCTTCCGGCAGAGATAAGGCGATTTTGCCATAGGCCTTGTCAAGGATAGACAGCTTGCTGTCGCGGGGCATACGGGCTTTGTTGCACTGTTCAACGGTTTTATAATAAAAAGTCGGATCTTTGGCTTTGTCGCCAATGGCCATCAGCGCTTCACAGCGGTCTTCTTTGGTCAGGAATTTCATGGCAATGACTTCCTTGATGTTTTTCCATTCCTCGCTGCGGTTTAGTTTGAGGTGTGCATCGGCCATTTTTTTCAAGACATCCAAACGGTTGTCACGCGCAGCATAACGGTAGGCGCCGGTCAGATAATGCAGCCCTTTTTCCGTGAACTTCATTTTATCACTGTTTGGAGTCATGTAACCGATAATCTGGCCGCGTCCGAAATACAGGTCAGCCAGAGCCATATTGATTTTGTAAGCGTTTTTCCGGTCTTTGGTTTTGGACAGGGCGCGTTGGTAGGCGCGGATGACCGGTTTGGGGTTTTCGTTGGCAGGCAGTCTGGTTTGGCAATATGAAATCAGGCGGAAATCGCTGCTCTTGGACAGAACGCGCTGCAAGTATTCCATTTCACTTTTAGAAGGAGATTTATCCTGCTGATAAATGTTTTGCGCGCTGACTTTGCGGTGAAGTTTTGAGGAGATGAAGTCAATCATGCACAGGCCTTCGCTGTCGAGCAGCTTATCGCCGCTGTTTTCCATTTTTTCAACCAGAACATCGGCTTTGTAACTGTTAAAGTTCGGCATATCGCTGATGAGGTAAACTTCAGCTTCGTTGACAGCGTCGACAAAGTTGATGACCGGCTGCAGTTCACTGACGTTTTCCAGGCGTTTTTTAACATAGGAGTACATAAGAGAGTCGGCGTTTTCGCCTTCAACAGCACGGATATACTGCAAATCCTGTTCGGAGAAATAACAGACCTGTTGCAAAAGGTCGTAGGCTTCTCCGGGGCGCTCGTTCAGGGCGGCCAGTATCGACTGTTCCTGCAGGTCTTCTATTTTTTCCTGATATCCGGTGTCGAGGAGCCGTTCTTTTTCCGTGACTGGATTTATTTTTTCCTCTTCGGCCAGCTGTTGCAGGTATTCCTGATAATTGAGTTCAAGATCCTGTTTGACAGCCTGTTCAAAAATCCGGTCGTCCAGCGGGAGAGGGTGGGACAAGTAAATTTTGTCATTGTTGTTTGTATCGGCATTTTCAGGGGCTTGAGATTGAATTTCCTGTTTTTCTTCGCTTTCGGCCATGTTTCTTCTCCGGTTTATTTTAAATTTTAGTTGCCAAAAGTATAGAGAAAATAAAAGAAATTGTCAACATATTTTGACAAAAAAATAAAACAAAGAATAACATGAATAACAGCAAAAAAAATACTTCATTATCTTCGGCTTGAAAAATGCGGTTTTGCCTTTATCTTGCAAGAAGAACAACACTATTTGGGGGAGAGAAAAAATGGACTGGATGTATCTGGTTTTGGCCGGATTATTTGAAATTTCCTGGCCGACAGGATTTAAAATTGCACAGACAAGCGCATTTAAGGCCGGGTGGATAGGGTTTTCTTGTGCGGGAATGGCCGTCAGCGGCCTGTTCCTTTATTTAGCGCAGCGTTCTATTCCGGTCGGGGTGGCTTATGCGACTTGGACAGGCATTGGCGCTTTGGGGACTTTTTTGCTGGGCGTGGTTTATTTTGGCGATAACGCAACTTTTCTGAGCTGGTTTGGTGTTTGCTTGATTATTTGCGGCATTGCGGCGCTTAAAGCCTCTCACTTGCTGGCGTAATTTTCTGTATCAGGTTTTGATAAACGTGCTGTTTTACGTAGTCGTGTTTGGACAGGGCTGCCGACTGGCGGAAGTGTTTGCGGGACAGTTCTCGGGCGCGGGCAATGAGTGCTTTGTCAATGTTGCGGCAGTACATTTGGCTACGGAGCTTTCTGGTTTTCATTTTTTTATTGATGTCAGCAATCTCCTGACGGAAAAAGGCGGAAACATTGATAAAGTTTTTCAATATTTCCGGATTTTCGCGGACATTGACAAGTTTTTGTTTGCCATCTTTTCCGAGAGTTTTCAGCTCGCGTGACAAGTCCAGGCAGGTGAAGCTTTTGCTTTCGGGATTATAAACCCGATAAGAAAACATAATGGAGCGGAGCTGCAGATATTCTTCGTTGTCTTTTTCCGTTTCTTTGAACAGAGGCTGCTTCTCGGCATCTTCCAATGCAATGCCGGCAAGGCTTTCGCGGTAGTCTTCAGCTTCGTTGTTCCAGAGAATATAGTTAAGGTTCATCAGCTTGGGGTAATCGGTGGCCAGGCTGCGGATGTTTTGTTCTTTTTCCTGTTCTGAAATATCCGGTTTAGCCAGTTTGGTCTTGAGAGCGCTGACGAGAAGACGGTCGTTTTCGGCAAACATGGAGAAATCAAGGTAATTTTCCTGTTGCAGATAGGTGTTGAGTGCATAGAGGGTTTCTTCAAATGTTGCGCTGCGCTCGTCGTCAATGTCTTTGTTGAAGATGTTTTCCAGGGTGAGGTTTTTGGCGCTTTCCTTATAACTCCGGCTTTCCAGCAGCAAATTGTTTTTAAAATGTTTCAGCTCGTGCAAAATGGTGCGTTTGACGGCCGTTTCTTTTTCCAGCATACGCTGATAGACCTTATAAAGCTTTTGTTCTCGGTCGGTTTTATTTTTCATAACGCGGTCGCGTGCGTCCCAATAAGACAGTTCCGGGTTGGCGGTTTCGGATTGAAGAATTTCTTGGTGCAGGCCGCGGACCAGAGCGGCGTCTTCCCTGCTTAATGAAACGATTTCATTAAAAATCGTGATTTCATTGTCGGCAAACAGCCCGCTGCTCGGAATATCCACCGGGCGGCCTTTTTCATCGGTATATTCAATTTCTTGGCTTTGCGGATTGTAGGCTGCATGATTGTAGACGTCTTTGCGGTAAAAGCGGACGCCGGCCTGTCTGGCAAAATCGGAGATGAAATCATCGGAGATGTACGGAAATTCGTTAAAAAAGACTTTGTCCGGCGTGTCTTTGTAAACGGGGAGGGGATTGTTCAGTTCATTAACATAACCACTGCGGTCAAGGTTGACGCTGCGCGGGGGAACTTCGGCAGACAAAGCTGTTGTGGCAGGGATGTCAAGTTCCGGATATTTTCCGGGAGAGGTCAGAACGTCTTGCAGGCGGTAGTCTTTGTCTTTAATCCGCTGATAGTCTTTCAGCATAAAAATTTCGCCGTTTTCGCCGACAAACAGATTTCCGTCCTGCATGTATTCCCGTTTCATTCCATATCCTCCCAATTTGGAGAATAGCATAAGTTTTGACTGATGTAAATGTTGTTTTATTAAATATTTGACAAAAAATAAAAAAGCTGTTAATCGAAAAATGATATTTTATTATTAATTAAATTATTTTATAACATGAAAACAAAAGCAGTTTATGCAGGGTCTTTTGATCCGTTTACAATCGGACATTTGGATATTGTTAAGCAGGCTCTGGCCGTTTATGACGAGGTTGTTATCGCGATTGGTTCAAATCCGTCAAAAGGCGAAGCGTTTTTTGATGCAGATACGCGCAGAGAACTTATTTATGCGTGTTTGTCTGAACAGCTTGATCCAAATGAATGCAAAGGGCTTACTGTTAAGAGTTACAGCGGTTCAACAGTAGATTTTGCCTTAAGCGAAGGAGCTACGCATCTTATTCGCGGCGCACGCAACGCCCAGGATGAAGCTGAATTTTATTTGTGGAAGTTTCAGTGTCTGAAGCTTTTAGAAGTAAGAGAGAAATGTCTGAAATTTCAACTCTTCTTTTCCGGTGAAAAGTTGAAATTTGTGAGTTCTTCCGATGTTAAAATGATGTTGCGGGCCGGAGAGTTTGTTGCGGCGCAAAATTATGTGACACCGGCTGTCTTTAATGAAGTGGTTGGAAAATTTTTAAAAAATTATGTTCACGAAAATTTTCCGAATTATGTAGCTGTTGATGTACTTTATAAGCATTGGACGGTGAATGAATATGCGCCGGGAGAGATTGCTGTTTTGGCTAATTGTGTTGAAGTAATCAGCAGCCAGCAACATCGGGATGCGAATAAGCATACGGTTTTAGCCGCCCTTTTCAGCTTTTTTGTTTCCAAAAGTGATGATATAACAGTCAACTGTTGCTGGCTGCGGAAGTTTTTGCCAAATCATGTCGAATTTTCAAAAGCGGAAAAGCTGCTTGTTTTACCGTTAGAGGACTTGAAAACCGAAAACTATCCCGAAGCTCTGGTTTGGGTCGATATGTGGGAAAAGTATGAACGTTTGAAACCTTATTGAAAAAAACGAAGCGCTCTTTGAGGAGCGCTTTTTTTGATTTTAACCCCTTTGCCTTTTCTAAAAGACGGTTTATATATAATTTAAATAATGCAGATTAATATTTCAGGAGGAATGACTCATGGGGTGCGACGGTTTTCCGAAACTCGGGCTGGGGACATGGATGATGGGCGGACGGGATATGCCTGATCCGTCTAATGACGATGTAGCGGATATAGCTGCCATTCGCCGGGCTGTTGAAGCCGGGATAAGCCATATTGACACGGCGGAATATTATGCTGACGGCAAGGCTGAGAAGCTGGTCGGCCGGGCAATCGGCGAATTTGACCGCAGCGCGTTGTTTATCGCCTCAAAGGTTCGGGCGGAAAAGCTTTCTTATGCGGATGTTATGTCCAGTTGTGAAGCCAGTTTGGAGCGTTTGGGTGTGGATTGTCTTGACCTTTATTATGTGCACAAGCCCAATCCGCAAATTCCCATGGCGGAAACAGCGGAAGCTTTTAATTATCTCCTGCGCAAGAAAATGATTAAGGAAATCGGGCTGTCAAATGTTTCAGTCAAAACAATAGAAAAGTACAATAAGTATTTGGAAAAGCCGGTTTTTGCCGTGCAGAACAATTATAACCTGATTGTCCGCCAGTCGGTTGAGGCCGGCGTGACTGAGTATTGCCGCGAGCACAATATTCATTTTGTGGCCTGGCGGCCATTACAGCTTCCCATTCCCGCGCTCGGCATAAAATCGCTGACGGAACGCGGCGCTTATCCTTTGCTTGACGAGATGGCTGACAAGTATGGCAAGAGCAATGCGCAGATTGCCGTCAAATGGATTATCGCGCAATGTAATGTCAGTGCGATTTTTAAAACCTCCAATCCCGACCATTTGCGGCAGATTATTGACTGTGAGCGTTTTGAAATGTCACTTGACGATTTGAACCGCCTGACTAAGGAATTTCCATTGCAAACGTCTTACGGGCTGACTTCTGCCGGGCGGCTGGATTTGTTGTAGAATCTTGTTGCAATCGCTGCCGAAGCGGAGTAAACTCCGTCCTGACGGAGGAAATATGTCTGAAAAAATTTTGCTTTTATCCTGCTGTGCGCCATGTTCTTGTGCGGTGATAGAAAAGCTTGCGGCAGAGCAGGCCGATTTTACGGTTGTTTTTTACAATCCCAATATTCAGCCGGAAGAAGAGTATCGCAAGCGTTGTGATGAAAACAAGCGTTTGTGTGCAGCGTTGTCTGTGCCGTTTGTTGCGTTAGAATATGATACTGACCGCTGGTGTTCCCTGATACAAGGACTTGAAAAAGAACCGGAACGCGGCCGTCGTTGCAGCGTCTGTTTTCATATGCGGCTTAAGCGCGTTATGGAATATGCGAAAGCCAACGGTTTTACGCATGTTGCTTCGGTTCTCGGCGTGTCCCGTTACAAAAATCTGGCGCAGGTTAACGAAGCTGCTGCCCGGGCGTCCACAGAAACAGGTATGCCTTATTTGGAAATTGAAGGGCGCAAGTATGGTATGCAGGAACGTCGGCAGGCGCTTATCAAAGAGTTGGGGTTATATTCTCAGTCCTATTGCGGCTGCGGTCCAAGTTCATCCGGCGGACGTCTAAAACAGAATTAGCGGGTAGACGACATCCTCATGTACTATTTTGTACACTCCGGTGTCGTCTCCCTAAATTCTTATTATCCGCCTCACCGGATGAACTTGGATTACACCGGCTGGTGTCTAATACAGAATTAGCGGGTAGACGACATCCTCAAGTGCTATTTTGTACACTCTGGTGTCGTCTCTCTAAATTCTTATTATCCGTCTCACCGGATGAACTTGGATTACACAGGCATGGAGCGAATTGACACAGTGAGCGGAAAGTCAGCTGTTGGCAGATAGTACATAAGGAGACACTGCGTGCGCATGGTGCCGGTAGAAATAAAAATAAGGAAAAATAAAATGCCTGATTTTGAAATTGAAAACAAATACAGCGGTTTTGTTGCCGGGGTGGATGAGGCCGGAAGAGGGCCGTGGGCCGGGCCGGTGGTGGCCGGAGCGGCGGTTATTCTTGACCGTAATTTGCCGGAGGAACTTTTAAACGGTCTTGATGACTCTAAAAAACTTTCAGCAGCTAAACGAGAAAAGCTTTATAACCTTTTGTATGAACAGGAAAAACTTGGAAAAGTGAAACTCTCTGTCGGCGAAGCGGGGTGTGAGGAGATTGACAGCCTTAATATTCTGCAGGCGACTTTTCTGGCGATGAAGCGCGCTGTGGACGGTTTGGGTATCCGGCCGCAGGCAGCGATTATTGACGGCAATCAAAAGCCGCGCGATTTTCCCGTAGCATCGGAAACAGTTGTCAAGGGTGACGGAAAATCCTATTCTATTGCCGCAGCGTCGATTATTGCCAAGGTTTTCCGCGACCGTTATATGCAAAAATTGGCGGAGAAGTATCCGTATTACGGTTTTGAGAAAAATGCCGGTTACGGGACTAAAGCGCATATTCAGGGATTGGCAGAGCACGGTGCCGTTCCCGGCGTGCATCGTTTTTCTTATCGTCCGGTGCGGGAATTGCTGCAAAAATAAAGCTTGTTATTTGGGTAAATTGCGGTTAGGGTAAAAATGTGAAAATTATCATTATTTTTATCATTAATAAATTATTTGCCTATGACATCAACAGATTTTAACAAACAGATGTTTTACATCAGAATTTATCTGATGAATCTGGCGGCGCTGAAATCAACCCTTGAGGCCAACTGCAGTGAGGAAGCGGAACTCCTTCTGCGGCATATTGAGGATTTGCATATTGCGCCGGAACTGCCGCCGAAGATTAGAAAGCTGTTGCAGCGCGAAGACTGGGAATATTTTCGTTATCTGTCTTTTGCCGAATGCCAACGTATGGAAGACCTCTTTCTTGAGACTCTGCTTTCAGTATCTGCGTTTACTTCGTCCTGGTTGAAAATCCGCCAGAGTTTTGCCGATGCCCTGTTATGTGTTTATGTTAATTCGCTTGACAGCGACAGGCTTTTTGAGCGAATTAACGACATTCTCAATAAGCTGGGCATTGCTGCCGACCGAAATGTTTCTTATGATGTTGCCTATATCATTGCCGATATTTGGGAGCAGGATATTTCTCTGGTTTTTATGAATTATAAGAACATCAGCGAAATCGGCGATGAGGATTTGTCGGAAACAGCAGACATCCTGCCGGAAAAGACTCCCGAAAACGGCGAGAATGACATCCTGCCGGACATGCCTTTGGACAGCAATGAGGATATTGACCGTTTTCTTGAGGAATTCAGCCGTCGGCGTCGGAAGAAAAAGTAATTTTTTTCGCGACTCCTTTGGGGCGTAAATTGAGTGAAAAAAACTTTTTTTGCCGCTTGAAAAGTCTGACGGGCGGGATTAAATTTAACCCGTTCCGTTATTTGAAACATTTTAAGTGCTTCAATTTTATAGTAAAACTGCAGTTTTAGAAAGACTGCAGTTTTTTTTGTTGCGTTAATAAAATTATAACCTTATTCTAGCATACTGTGAGCATTGAAAAACAACCTTAGAAAAGTGGTTTGATAATTATGAGCAGCAGTATCCAGACAAAGAAAGTGTTAAATACAATTATCAATGATGATTGTATTAAGATTATGAATCAGATGGAAGAAAACTCCGTCGACCTCATATTTGCCGACCCTCCCTATAATCTTCAGCTCGGAGAAGCGCTGACGCGTCCGGATAACACGCATGTCAACGGCGTTTATGAGGAATGGGACAGCTTTGACAGTCTGGCCGCTTATGACGATTACACCCGCAAGTGGATGAAAGCAGCCCGCCGAATTTTGAAGGAAGACGGTACGATTTGGGTTATCGGTTCTTACCATAACATTTTTCGCGTTGGCTATATCTTGCAGGATTTGGGCTTTTGGATTTTGAACGACATTGTCTGGAACAAGACCAACCCGATGCCGAATTTTAAGGGAACACGTTTTACCAATGCGCATGAAACGCTTATTTGGGCTGCCAAAAATCCCAAGTCAAAGTATACTTTTAACTATGAAGCCATGAAGGCTCTGAACGAAGATATGCAGATGCGCAGTGACTGGCAGTTGGCTTTGTGTACCGGCAAGGAGCGCCTTAAAGGCGCGGACGGCAATAAGCTGCATCCGACCCAAAAGCCGGAAGCGTTGCTTTACCGCGTGATATTGTCTTCCTCAAAGGTTGGCGATGTTGTGCTTGATCCGTTTTTCGGGACGGGAACGACCGGTGCCGTGGCCAAGAAAATCGGCCGCAATTTCATTGGTATTGAAAAAGATGCTACTTATGTCAAGGGCGCACAGGAACGTATTGACAATGTTGAGGCTGTTGACAATGAAATTTGCCTTGAGTTCAGTGCTAAGAAACGCCAGCCGCGTATTCCGTTCGGCGCGGTGGTGGAAAGAGGCCTGTTGAGCCCGGGAGACATTTTGTATGATGCTTCCAAAAAACACTGCGCGGCGGTTCGTTCCGATGGGACGGTCAAGAGCGAAAAAATGGAAGGCTCCATTCATCAGGTGGGCGCGGCAGCGCAAAACGCTCCGGCGTGCAATGGCTGGGTTTACTGGCATTATTTAGACAAGAAGCGCGGTTTGGTCTGTATTGACGAACTGCGTCAACAGGTTCGCGAGGAGTTGTATCCCGGCGAATAGAAAACAGGAAAGCTTTAGACGACTTAAATGAATAAAACATGGCTGGTTGATGTTGATAAAAGCAGAACAGGGCTTGCTCGCAAAAATGACGAACAAGCTCGCCCTGTATATGCAGCTATCGACTTGGGGACAACCTCGTGCCGACTGGTTATTGCCTCTCCGACGCCGACTTCTTTTCAGGTAATTGAGACTTTTTCAAAAGTCACCCGTCTGGGCGAGGGGATTATTAATAACAACGAACTTTCAAAACAGGCGGTGCGGCGGACGGTGACGGCGTTGAAAGTCTGTGCCGGCGTTATTAATGAATATGCTCCGATTTTCAGAACACGTTTTGTAGCGACGGCAGCTTGCCGCCGGGCTAAAAACTGCGGCGAATTTTTGGAACTGGTTAAGAAGGAAACCGGGCTGAATATTGAGATTATCTCTTCCAAAGAAGAGGCGCGGCTGTCCGTGGTCGGCTGTATTCCGCTGTTGAACCGCTGCATTAAGCGGACGCTGGTTTTTGATATCGGCGGCGGGTCAACCGAGATTTCTCTGGCACGGATTACCAATTCCGGCAAGACTTTTATTGAGGGCTTTGTATCCCTGCCTTACGGCGTGGTAACTATTTCCGAGGCGTTTCCCTCCAAAGACATGACAGCTTTGGCCTATAACACAATCATTGAGCGGACGCACAAAATCTTACAGGAGTTTGATGACAAACATCATATTTTTGAGGCAATTAAAAATCAGGAAATTCAGGTTATCGGCACGTCGGGGACAGTTACCGTGCTTGGGGCGGTTCATCTGAACCTGACGCGTTACAACCGTTCGGCGGTTGACGGCATTTCTATCAGCAAGCGCGATATTGACCGGGCGATAAACAAAATCAAAATTCTCGGGGATGAAGGACGTCGGAAACATCCCTGCATCGGTGCGCAAAAGGCTGATTTGACTATGGCCGGCTGTGCGATTATTGAAGCATTGTGCTCTTTTTGGCCGATTGCCGAAATTACTGTGGCTGACCGGGGTATCCGCGAAGGCATTTTGCTGGATTTGATGCACCGTAACCAAAAATATCCGAACAAAGTGCAGAAAAGGCATCCGCGCCGGACGCCTTTCAACCATGGCGGTATCGGGCGGGGGCGGCCTTTTCGTCCGCAGGAACAGCGGCGGGAAAATTCACATAAACAAGCGCAAGGACAACAACGATGACAGACAGATATTTTGCAGCAATAGATTTGGGGACAAATTCTTGTCGGCTGCTGATTGCCAATCAAAACGGCAAGCCAGTTTATCAGGACTCCATTCCGACCCGACTGGGCGAGGGGCTGCAGAGCAAAATGCAGCTGACGCCGGGAGCGATTGCCCGCGGGGTGGACTGTTTTATTCAGTATAAACAAATTATGGATCGTTATGATATCGTCAAGCTGCGGGCTATAGCTACGGAATCCTGCCGCGCCGCTAAAAATGCCCGGGACTTTTTGCAGCATGTTTATGAAAAGACCGGTATCCACATTGAAGTGGTCGATGCCAAAGAAGAAGCCCGCCTGAATCTGAAAGGGGCGATTTCGCATGTTCGCAAGGGCAAGCCTTATGTCGCGATTGTGGATTTGGGCGGCGGCTCGACAGAGATTACTCTGGCGACCAATTCCGATAACCCTGAGATGATTTCCACGGTTTCCATTCCCTGGGGGTCGATTACGGCCTCAGACGCCTTTAAGCTGGAAACATACAACGAGGGAAATGCCAATCGTTTGCGGGCAGAAGTTGACCGCTGGGTTAACGGCTTTAAGCATACTGCCAATTATGACGATTTGCGCAATGATGTCAGTTTTGTCGCGACTTCCAGCACACCGCTGCGTCTGGCGGCGATTGCGAAAAAGCACAAGGTTTACGACCGTGAAAAATGCGACGGACTGAAATTCAAAACACAGGATATCGGCAAGATTTTAGACGGGCTGAAAACGCAGTCTGTTGCCGATATGGCGGCAAATCCCTGTATCGGCGCCAAGCGTTCGACCATGTTTGTGGCGGCGACGGTTATCTTTAAGGAAATTTTTGACGGTTTGGAGGCCGATGAAATTACCGCGTCGCTGAAGAGTGCCAAAGACGGTATTGTTGAAGAATTAATTGAAAAATATAAAGCAGAAGAGGCAAAAAGAAATGGCAAAGCTAACCAAATCGGCAAAGGAAGTGCGTGGCAGAAAGACTCTGGCCGTTAGGGTTAAAACGGCAAAATCGCGCAGTAAGTCTTCAACGAAATGGCTGACCCGTCAACTTAATGACCCTTATGTTGCAGAAGCGCAGCGGCAGGGTTTTCGTTCGCGGGCGGCTTTTAAGCTGATTCAGTTGGATGAGCGTTTTCATTTCCTCGGCAAAGGCAAGCGTATTGTCGATTTAGGCTGTGCGCCAGGCGGCTGGACGCAGGTTGCGGTGTTGCGCAACAAAGGAGCGGGAAAAGTTGTCGGCGTGGATATTCTGGAAACGGAACCGGTTCCCGGCGCTACGTTGATTCAGCAGGATTTTACCGAGCCGGAAGCGGCCGAACGTCTTAAAACGTTGTTGGACGGCAAGGCAGATATTGTGATGAGCGATATGGCGGCAAACACAATCGGACATCAGCAAACAGACCATCTGCGCACCATAGCCCTGGTTGAGATTGCCTATGAATTTGCCAAGGAAGTTTTGGACGAGGGCGGTATTTTTATAGCCAAGGTTTTCAAAGGCGGTATGGAAGCTTCGTTGCTGAGTGACGTTAAGAAGAATTTTGCCAAGGTGGCGCACGCCAAGCCCGATGCCAGCCGGGCAGGGTCGCCGGAAGAGTATTTGGTAGCCATCGGTTATCGTCCGACGGTTTGAGTTTCATGGGATTAGTCCAGAAACTGTAAAATGCTGTCGTTTGTATGGCGGCTTGAAAAAAGTTTTTGACAAAAATGTTTTAGGAGAATAAACTTCAGGCATATCATGTATTATTAACATTTATAATTTTATATTATGAGAGCGAATTACAAAACGGTGTTTCAGGTTGATGACAAAAAACTGTTAAACCTGAATATTATCAGAAAAAGAGATGTGCTTGATTTGTGGTTGCAAATCAGGGATGACGTTCCTTTGAGAATCTGGATTGGCCTGGTTTCCGTTTGGGAAGAGCGAGGCAAACGGCTGAAAAAGGTGAGAAAGCCGGTGTGGTTTTTTCTTGACGGCGAGAATATCTGTTATTCTTATCTGCCGTTCAGCGGAGAGATTTGTCTGATAGGGTTTTATCATCGTCAGTATCCGCCTATCTGGTGGATTTACAACAACGCTTATTATTGCGGAGAAATTGACGGTGACAGGACTTACGTCAGTTTGCTTGCTGTGGGCAATATTATGATGACGTTTTAATTGCTAAAAAGAGGCTTCTTTATGAGGCCTCTTTTTTTGTCGGGCTACTGCCAGAAACTTCCTGAGAAAGTATTTGAAGAGCAAAGGGCAGGTGTTTCTTCGGCATTGTGTCCGTTGGCACAAAATGTGCCCCGTATGTTTGTTTTAAAAATGTTAGAAGAGTTATTGTATGTACAAGAATTAACGGAAAGATTTCTGTCCGTGCAAGCGTTGATTTTGGAATTTGTTGTGTTGTCGTCGATGTTGACGGTTAAATACGGCCCTTTGTAGTTAACTGTGGCATTGCTGTTTATTTTGACGCTGTCAATACCGCTTTCCTGACCAAAATGTCCGGATAGATTCAATGTTCCGTATACGTTGAAATTTCCCGTACTGTTTGAATATGTCCTTGTGTTTTTTATATTGCAAATCCCGTAAATATCAGCTTCATATACGTCAGATGTTGAGGATACTTCTGAATCCGAAGTTATGTTGACATTTGTCAGTTTTACGGGAACGGAGAATACTCGGCGGTCAGAAGAGGAGCCGCAATCGGAAAAGTCTTCATATCCGTAGCTTTGTTTGCTGATTATTGTCAGGTTGTCAATTTCAAGCAATGAACCATAGGGAAATGAAAAGTCATATCGGTCAGGTTTGTCAAATGTCATGGTATGGCCGTTGCCGTGGATTTTATAGTTTCCCGATTCTCCTGAAAATGTAAGGTTGCCGCAGTTCATGTTTTGTGTCAGCGTGATTTCTTTTTTTCCGTTATAAATATCTTGGAATAAATTTAGGCAGGTTTGGTCGCCGGTATAACAGGCCTGGTATTCATCATAATAAATCTCAACAGCGTGTTCGTAGATAAAGGTGTCTTTGTAAGGACAGCTGTTTGGGGTGCTGAAAAAAGTCATTCCGGCAAAAGTAAAAGGGGCGGATTTAAAGCGTTTTTCGTTGCATTCGCTGTATTTATCGCCGCATGTGCTGCCGCAGAGGACGTAAGAGGCTGGAGGGCAGTTGCTTCCATCATATTTATATTGCGGAGCGCAGGCAACAGGCTTTTCTTTTAAGGTACAAAGCCATTTGTCGCCAAAAGGACATTTAATGCCGCCGTTTGGACAGGAGTTTTCCGTATATCCCAATGTGTTGCAGTCGGTTACCGCGCAGTCAGAAAAAGAAGGGCACGGGGTTAATGCTGATAATAATCCGGCAGAGATTGCCCAGTAATATTTCATTGCTTTTCTCCTCGGTTTTTAAAATTTTGCATATAGCAGGACAGCGGCGTCAGAACATTTTTTGTCTTCGCTTGTTGCCGGTTTGTAACAGGAAGCTGTTTGTTGTTTGTTATAAAACTCGTTTTCATTGTAAAAAAATTCTAAATCAGTATATTGGGAGTTTGCTTTGAGTTCGTTTTGAATTTTTTTGACATCAAAGCTCCAGATGGCGTTTAGATTGGGAAATCTGTTCATCATATCGTTTTTGACATATTGTGTGTTGGATAATGACATTGCATCATAGTAGCGTAGTTTATCAATAACTATGCAGCTGTTGTTGATATTGATAATCTGTCCGACAGTTTCAATATAATTTGCACCGGTTTCCGGAGAACAGCCGTAGCTTAGGAGGCCTGTTTGGCTTCTCCATGCGAGCAGCGTATTTCCGTTTTTGCAACCTTTGTCACAAGCAGTACGCATATCAAGACATTGTCCGTTAACCCAAGTGTAGGGAGAAACGCAGCCACAGGCAGCATATTTTCCGCCGCAGGAAAGAGATGAAGATGGTTTTGTTTGGTTTGTTCCCGTACAGGTATATTTGTAGTTTGAGTTGCAAGTGCAGGAACCGTTTGTCCAAGTACGGTTATCCGAGCAGTTACAGCTTTCATATTTGTTTTTGCAAGGGGTGCCTTGGGGAGATTGGTATGAACCGGTACAGGAATAGCGATAGGATGATGCGCAAATAGGGCAGGCGTATTTGTTACCGTAAGGACATTTAATGCCTTTGCCATCAGAGCAGGACGGCATATCGTATCCAAGTGAAGCGCAGTCTGTTGCTGTTATACATTGTGCGGCAGCATTTCCGGCGGTGAAAGGAGCCACGAACAAAACCGAACTCATTAAAAATATTTTTCTCATCTCTTTTCTCCTTTAAACAAACCGTCCTATTCTCCCCCTGCTCAGGGTGAGGTTAGGTAGGGTGTGAATCCCCAGCCAACCATCCTTACCGTCATGTTCGGGCTTGTCCCGGACATCCAGGTCAAATAAAGCTTCTGTATTTTCACCTGGATCCCCGGATGTCGCTACGCTCCTCCGAGGATGACATCCCCCCTACAAACAATAACTATAACTCGTATCAAACGGGCACTTGACCGCCGCGCCGGAACAGGTCTGCTTGGCGTACCCCAAAGCCCCGCAGTTTTGGTTTAACGCACACCAATCCATCCCTGAACAAACGCAAGCCCCCGCCGCCGCATCCCATGTATACCCCGAGGCGCATCGGC